>BNJU01000099.1_pt1 | contig 230130 bp, 361 predicted proteins | sample 8539281 | NCBI WGS metagenome assembly BNJU01 (sample SAMD00202456, study PRJDB9452) | human saliva metagenome | isolation source: human saliva | place: Japan | reverse complement strand
AAAGAATGTTTCTATAATTTTTAGGGTTGGTGGAAATTTTCACCAACCCTATTTTATGTATACAAAAAGGCCAACATCCATTATATTAAAAGCGCCTAAACCTAAAACAAAAGAATGATGACCATATGAACAATATACTAGAAGCTACACTACAAATCAAAGATAAAAACATTATTTGGGATAATAATGTTCAAGAGAAAGATATTTAAAAAGGGAAAAATCTTTATTTTATTCAGCTACATATACGCATAAACCAGAATTTTGTGCCGTTTGTGGGTGCGTTAGCCAAAATAACAATATAGTTAAAAACGGGACGAAAACTTCTCGTATCACTCTCTGTTCTGTTTCAGGCATACCGGCCTACTTAAATCTACGCAAGCAGAGATTTCTCTGTAGAGAATGCGGCTCTTCATTTACCGCAGACACTAGTCGATCGTGACACTGTCATATCTCTCAAACGATTAAAAACGAAATCAAATCAAAAATAAGTGAAACATATATCGTAAAAGAAACTAATGTTTCAATTCATACTGTAAGACGTATCATAGATGATACAGCACGATTATTGACCATTAAACCATTACACGATTTACCTGAGCATTTGTGCTTTGATGAATTTAAATCCGTCAAATCTTCCGATAGTAATATGAGCTTCATTATTTGTGATAGCACTACACACAAGTTGGTCGATGTTGTACGAGATAGAAAATCTTACAGTTTGAAATAGTATTTTCATCGTTTTGAGGCTACAACTAGATTATAGGTAAAAACTATTTCCATCGACATGTACTTACCGTACATTCAATTAATAAAAGAAATGTTTCCTAACTGAAAAATTATCATTGATCCTTTTCACATTGTACAAGCTTTTAAATAGAGAGTTAAATCGAACTCGGATACGTGTCATGAATCAGCATCGTTATAAAGACGCTAGAATTATATCGAAAGTTAAAAACAATATTGGAGATTAATTTTAAAGAATCCTAATGAACTTCAGAACTATAAATATAGTCGTTATAAGCTATTTGAAAGCTTCGTAACAAGTAAAGGAATCGTGGATTATATCTTAGAAAACAATCCATCTCTTAAAAAATGATTATGAGGTTGTACATTCACTTCGTGAATGTATTCAGGCAGAGATTATATGAGACTTCAAGGAAACGATTGAAGCAAAGCTACACCATTAGACCTATCTTCTGGTTTAAAAGAGTATTAAAGACTCTTATTACTTACCTGCCATATATTCAAAATACTTGTGAGCATCCAACTAGAACAAATGGCCCTATCGAAGGAATAAACAATAAAAATAAAAGTACTTAAAAGAAATGCCTATGGCTTTTAGAAACTATTACCATTTTAGAAACAGGATTATTTTAATAACAAAAATGTTTGGTCTAAAACAAAAAGGAATTAAAACAATTAGTTGGTTTAATCCCTTCCTAAATTTCTTCATCAACACTATTTGACAAAGAGCCCTTTTTTGGTGCTCAAAATAGCACTCAATTTTTAAATGGATTTGGTGTTCAAAAATATAATCAAATGCAACAAACTAATTTCATTTTTTTAATAGGCACAATTAATTTTAGAAGATAGTACGAAAAAATATTGACTGTTTTCTTTAGAATGTGTAAAAATTTAGATAGATTATTTAAAGTGAGGTTTTTATCTTGTCTATATTAAAGAAGAAATTTAATAAGTTTAGTGTTCTATTGAATCTGGTATTAATAGCTATTATAGCTATTGGAGTGCTATTTTTCTTACCTAAGGAACATAAATCCCGAAGTCAAATCGTCAATTAATATCGAAAGTATTGAAAAGTGAATGAAGTTGTATTTTTGAATGCAGGAATTAATGAGTATTTCTGAAACAAAAACAACTCAAGTTTTTGGGTTTGATGTGCCGTTCTCTCAAAAAAGCAGCATTAGTAATTTTAAATTATAACGCTAAATTTGGAATTAAAAGTAGTGTAAAAGGTTGAACAAATAAGCGAAAAAGAATATAAGGTTATTGTTCCAAAATTGGAAGTAATTGATGTGAACTTTCAAAGATGATCCTTATGATTTATATGATAGTCATGGAGAGTTATTAGGTGGGACTACAGAAGATGTTGATACTGGGAAATTGGTCACAAACCAACTTTCTAGTGATAAACAAGCAGAGTATTTAGATAAATTTAAGAGTGAAATTAAAGAATCTGCAATCAATTATTATAAAAACAATATTTTCTTCAATGGATTCTGAGTAAAAAGTAACTATAGAATTTACAGAATAATTTTTGAAATACAAAACCCTGACCATCTCTGGTCAGGGTTTTGTGAGTTCTATATTTTAGGGTTGATGGAAATTTTCCACCAACCTATTTTGTAATGATACAAAAAGGCCAACATCCATTATATTAAAAGCGCCTAAACCTAAAAACAAAAAGGATGATGACCATATGAACAATATACTAGAAGCTATACTACAAATCAAAGATGCACATAGTTATAAATACTTAAAGATATTAACATATTAACATGCGTATATTTATAGAAAGATTAAATAGAAATATTTGATATTAGCAAGAATATCTACATCTTATAACATATAGGTATTAATATATTCATAAAAATATTAGGAGGAGAAATAATGAACAAGAAACTATTATCAGGCTTATGTGCAGCAGTACTCTTATCAGGTTTAGTAGGATGCGGACCTAAGGAGTCAAAAACAAAAATACCACAACAAGTACTTCTACAATAGAAACAAAAATAACACAACAAACAACTCTGAAGTAACAGAGAAGAACTTCAAAGACTTCCCAGAGACAGATGAAAAGTACTTCACATATGATGAATGGCAAGAAGGTTATGTTATCTATAGTTGTACTTCTGATGACAAGGTTGTTCGTGTACCAAAGGAAATTAAAGGAAAACCTGTTATCGCAATTGGAGAACGTGGTCTAGCAAACCTAAAGAACTGTGAGGCAATCGTTCTACCAGATACAGTACGTTATCTTGCGAAAGCTGCATTTGCGATTGATGGTGCTCTAAAGTATGTATACTTAGGTAAGTCAATAGAAACAGTAGAAGATGATATCTTCAATGGATGTAGTTCTCTTGAAGAAGTAACTTTCCCAGAAGGCACAAAGAGTATTGGAACATTAGTATTCTGGGGCACAAAGTCAATTAAATCCATTACAATTCCAGCAAGTGTAACAGAAATTACAGACATATTCTATTTTGTAGATAACTGTAACCCAGATGTAGAAATTCATACACCTAAAGGATCAAAAGCAGAAGAAGTAGCTAAGACAATGGGACTTAAAGTAGTAAATGACTAAAGGGGAATAGTATGAACAAGAAACTACTATCAGGCTTAGGGACTGACCCCAAAAAGTGAGAATTTAATAAAAACACCCTAGGGCTACCGTCTTCGGTATTCAACCGGAGACAGGTAGTCCAATTTTTGTTGGATTCTTTTTTCATTAGGTTCTTCATCAACACTATTTGACAAAGAGCCAAAAGAATCAGGTGATAATCCTGATTCTTTTTTTTTTGTATATTCTCACCGAGATTACATGATACCGAAGAAACGAGCTGCGATACCAACTGCAAAGAGGGCAAGGATGATTGTGATTGGAGATACTTTTTTCTTAAGCAACCACATGCAAAGGAAAGTAAGGAGAAGTCCCATCAATCCTGGAATCAATGAGTTCAACTGACCTTGAAGGGTTTGTGGTTGAACGCTATCCAAGCTCATACCACTAAGTGCTTGACCAAGAATACCCTTCAATTCTCCACCTGTAACAGCACCTTCTGAAAGTTGATGTAGGCACCTTCTGATAATTGTTTACCTGGAAGGTTGATAGTGAAGTTGATGGATACCCAACGTTGTACAAGAACGGCAAGGATGAACATACCAAGGATAGAAGCCCCTTTAGTGATGTCTTTCAAGATACCACCTGACATGTCTTTAGTGATTTCAGATCCAGCCTTGTAACCAAACTCTTGTGTGTACCATAGGAAAGACATACGGATAGCATTCCATCCGAAGAAGAAGAGAAGTGGACCAACGATATTACCAGTTGCAGCAAGTGATGCACCAAGGGCACCAAGGATAGGACGAACTGTAAAACCAGAAGACTGGGTCACCGATACCAGCAAGAGGTCCCATCATACCGATTATTGAAAGTCGTTTTTCGGTCAAGTTCTCATAGAGTTTTTGGTATAATATAGAAAGCAATTGATGTTTCTAGTATGAGAAGTTAGAGTGAGAGGGTATGTATGTCCCTTCAATTCAGTTATTAAAAAGACCGCTATTTAAAAATATCAAAGAAAATCCAGATCTCTACATCGGTATTGAGTTGGAGTTTCCTATCGTTCATACGAAAGGCCAACCTACAGATATTGAAGTCAGCAAGGACTTGCTACGCTTTTTGGTGGATGCTCTCAGTCTGGAAGTTGAAAAGATAGACCAGGAGGGTAATCCGATTCAACTTGTAGAACCGAAAAGCCAAGATCGAATTTTGTTTGAGGTTTCCTACACGACCTTGGAGTTTGCCTTTGGTAGGGCTCAGAATATCCAAGAGGTTGAAGGACGTTTTGCTGCCTATATGAAAGTCATTCAGAAAAAGCTGGGAGAAAAGGATCATGCTATCCAGGGTTGGGGGATTCATCCAAACTGGAGTCAGAATGACAATCGATCGGTGGCTTATCTACGTTACCAGATGCTGATGGCTTATCTGAGTATGGGGAGTCACCAAGAAAGTGCGTATTTACATGATTTTCCGCAATACGGAGCCTTCATCTGTGGGAGTCAAGTTCAGTTGGATGTTTCAAAATCCAATTACCTATCTGTCATCAATGCTTTCACTCAGATTGAAGCAGCAAAAGCTTACTTATTTGCCAATTCTGAGTTTTCGGGAGCAGACTGGGATACTCGGATTTCACGAGATATCTTTTGGGAAGAATCCATGCATGGGTATTTATCCAGAGAATGTCGGTGTCAATGCAAAACTCTTCAAAGATGAGGATGATTTCTTTGATTATCTAGACCGCTCTGCGATTTTCACAGTAGAACGAGATGGAGAAACCTATTATTTTTCTCCGATTCGGGCTAGAGATTACCTAGCTACTGATGAAATTCCTGCCTATACTCTAAATGGGAAAGAAGCTCTGCTTGTCCCTCAAGAGAAGGACTTTCAAACGCACCGTAGCTATCAATTTCAAGATTTAACAACTCGAGGAACGGTCGAATTTCGTAGTGTTTGTACACAGCCGTTAGACCGCACTTTTACTTCAGCAGCCTTTCATCTAGGGTTTGCTAGTGAATCTAGACAAGCTTTGAAACTTACCTAGAAACCGCACCTTTCTTTGAGAGATTTGGTTGTGATTATAAGTTTTTGAGACGGCAATTTTTCTAAGAAAGAAAGCTACAGATGAGAAACAGCTGGGATTGTCCAGTTCTCCAAAAGACTTACTAGCTATAGCAGAACAAGGGCTTGAGATGAGAGGTCAGAGTGAAATGACTTTATTTAGAGCCTTTTGAAAAGAAGAATTGAGCCTATAATTTTTCTTATAAAGCGAGAATTTTCTGAAAAATCATGTTATAATGAATAGGACTATAGATAAAGGATAGAGATTTATGACATTAGTTTATCAATCAACGCGTGATGCGAACAATACAGTAACAGCCAGCCAAGCGATTTTGCAAGGCTTGGCAACAGACGGAGGCTTGTTTACTCCAGTAAGCTATCCCAAAGGTAGATTTGGATTTTGACACATTAAAAGACGCTTCTTATCAAGAAGTGGCCAAGCTTGTCTTGTCAGCCTTCTTGGATGACTTTACAGCAGAAGAGTTGGACTACTGTATCACCAATGCCTATGACAGCAAGTTTGATACACCAGCCATTGCTCCTCTTGTCAAACTTGATGGCCAATACAACTTGGAGCTTTTCCACGGTTCAACCATTGCCTTCAAGGATATGGCCTTGTCTATCTTGCCATACTTTATGACAACTGCTGCCAAAGAAAGCACGGTTTGGGGAAAACAAGATTGTCATATTGACAGCGACATCTGGAGATACTGGGAAGGCTGCTATGGCAGGATTCGCGGATGTCCCAGGAACTGAAATTATCGTTTTTTATCCAAAAGATGGTGTCAGCAAGGTGCAAGAGTTGCAAATGACCACTCAAACTGGGGACAACACTCATGTTATCGCCATTGATGGAAACTTTCGATGATGCTCAAACCAATGTGAAGCACATGTTCAATGATGTTGAGCTACGTGAAAAATTGGCAGCTAATAAGCTCCAGTTCTCATCAGCCAACTCTATGAATATCGGCCGTTTGGTACCACAGATCGTTTATTATGTTTATGCCTACGCTCAGCTTGTTAAAACTGGCGAGATTGATGGCTGGGTGACAAAAAGTCAATTTCACCGTACCGACAGGAAACTTTGGAAATATCTAGCTGCTTTTTTACGCCAAAACAAATCGGCTTTGCCAGTCGGCAAGTTAATCTGTGCTTCAAATGACAACAATGTCTTGACAGATTTCTTCAAAAACACGTGTTTATGACAAGAAGCGTGAGTTTAAAGCAACCACTAGCCCATCTATGGATATCTTGGTCTCTTCAAACTTGGAGCGCTTTGATTTTTCCACCTTTTGGGAAATGATGCTGATAAAGACAGCTGAACTCATGAATGCCTTGAACACTCAAGGTCAGTATGAATTGACTGACTTTTGATGCAGAGATTCTGGATCTCTTTGCAGCTGAGTATGCGACGGAAGCAGAAACAGCAGCAGAAATCAAGCGTGTTTACGAGTCAGATTCTTATATTGAGGATCCTCATACAGCGGTTGCCTCATCAGTTTATAAAAAATACCAAGCAGCGACAGGCGATGCGGCTAAGACCGTGATTGCATCAACAGCTAGTCCTTACAAATTTCCCAGTGGTTGCGGTGGAAGCTGTAACTGGACAATCAGGTTTGAGCGACTTTGAGGCCTTGGCTCAATTACATGAAATCTCAGGAGTAGCAGTGCCACCAGCAGTTGACGGCCTTGAAACAGCTCCAGTTCGTCACAAGACAACTGTTGCAGCAACAGAGATGCAGACTGCAGTAGAATCGTATCTAGGACTTTAAGACAGAGGAAGTAAACTCGGTTGGGAAACTAACTGAGTTTCTTTTTCATCAGGAGGAAGGATTGTTTAAGAAATATAAGGATATTCTCAACATTGCTCTGCCAGCCATGGGTGAAAAATTTCTTGCAGATGCTCATGGGGGATGGTAGACAGCTATCTGGTGGCCCATCTAGGTTTGATAGCCATTTCGGTGTGTCTGTAGCTGGTAATATTATCACCATTTACCAGGCAATTTTTATTGCTCTAGGAGCTGCTATTTCAAGCGTCATTTCAAAAAGTCTGGGGCAGAAGGACCAGTCTAGACTGGCTTACCATGTGACAGAAGCACTCAAAATCACCCTACTCTTGAGTTTAGTTTTAGGAGCCTTGTCCATCTTTGCGGGCCAAGAGATGATTGGCCTTTTAGGGGACAGAAGAAGCGGTCGCTGAGAGTGGTGGACTTTTACCTAGCATTAGTTGGTGGAACCATCCTTCTCACTGGGCTTTGATGACTAGTCTAGGGTGCACTGATTCGCGCCACTCATAATCCTCGACTCCCGCCTTTTATGTGAGCCTCTTGTCCAATGCCTTGAATATTGTCTTTTTCAAGTATCGCTATTTTTCATCCTTGATATGGGCATTGCTGGTGTAGCCTGGGGAACCATTCTATCTCGCTTTGATCAGGGGTTGTAATTTTGTGGTCACAATTAAAACTTCCATATACGAGACCAAACTTTGGATTGGACAAAGACTTGCTGACCCTGGCTTTGCCTGCAGCGGGAGAGCGTCTCATGATGCGAGCTGGCGATGTAGTCATTATTGCTCTAGTTGTTTCCTTTGGGACAGAGGCCGTCGCAGGAAATGCGATTGGTGAAGTTTTGACTCAGTTTAACTATATGCCCACCTTTGGAGTCGCAACAGCAACAGTTATGCAGGTGGCACGAGCAGTAGGGGAGAATGATTGGGCAAGGGTGGACAAGCTCAGTAAGCAAACTTTTTGGCTATCCCTCTTTCTCATGTTGCCCTTAACACTCAGTATCTATGCTCTCGGAACCCCACTAAGTTACCTCTACACCAGTGATCCTGTGGCCATTAAAGCCAGTGTTTTGGTGACGCTGTTCTCTCTACTAGGCACTCCTATGACGACGGGAACAGTCATTTATACAGCTGTCTGGCAAGGTTTGGGGAATGCCCGCCTTCCCTTTTATGCGACAAGTATCGGAATGTGGTGTATCCGTATTGGGACAGGTTACCTGATGGGAATTGTTCTTGGTTGGGGTTTGCCTGGTATCTGGGCAGGGACGCTTTTGGATAATGGTTTCCGTTGGATATTCCTACGCTATCGTTACCAAGTTTATATGACATCGAAAGGATGAGAAATGCAAGAAACAGCTTTTATTTGGGATTTAGATGGAACCTTGTTGGATTCTTATGAAGCCATCTTAGCAGGAATTGAGGAAACCTATCGTCAGTTTTTCTTCCTTATAATAAGGAAGAAGTTCGAACTTTTATCTTGAAATATTCTGTCCAGGATTTATTGGAGCAAGTGGCAGAAGAGCGAGGGTTAGACCCAGTTAAACTTAATCAAGTTCGATGCTCAGAGTCTAGCTGAAAAAAATGCCCAAGTCGTCTTGATGCCAGGTGCACGTGAGGTTCTATCTTGGGCGGATACAAGGAATTCAACAATTTGTCTACACTCACAAAGGCGATAATGCCTGACTATTTTACGAGATTTGGGGTTGGATGCTTATTTTACAGAAATTTTTGACAAGCCAGAGCGGATTTTGCTCGTAAACCAAGTCCAGAAGCAGCCACCTACCTTATCGATAAATACCATTTAAAATCCCAGAATAGACCTATTATATAGGCGATAGAACCTTGATATTGAATTTGCTCAGAAACAGTGGCATCCAGAGTATCAATTTTCCTTGCCTCTCCAGCAGCTTTGTAATCAACAGATAGAGCAATTAGAAGATATTAGCTCGCTTTCTTTATAGAGTTTTTAGGAAGAATATGTCAGCTTGATGACAAAACTCATACAAACTATTTCAAGTAATGTGATTTGTTACAGAGTGTGGACAGTTTTATTAAATAGCCCCAAAAGGGCTTTTTAATTTCTTTTTCTTTGTGTTATGATAGACAGGTACTACATTTGAAAAGGAGTTTGAATAGTATGAAGAAAACGAATTATTTTAGCATCAACAGTAGCTTTATCACTTGCCCCTACTTTGGCAGCTCAAGCAGAGGAAATTGCATGGGCTCCACGTACCGTTGAGCAAATTCAAAAACGATGTTTCTAAAAGTGAAAACAAAACAAGTTATACAATTAAGTACGGAGATACCCTAAGCACAATTGCAGAAGCTTTGGGAGTAGACTTAAATGTCCTTGCTAACTTGAACAAGATTACCAACATTGACTTGATCTTCCCAGAAACTGTACTGACTACAACTGTTAACGACCAAGAAGAAGTGACAGAGGTTGAAGTTTATACACCTCAAGAAGTGGGTTCTGACGTAGCAAGTGCAACAGCAGATTTGAAAACTAACCAAGTCACTGTTGATGACCAGACTGTACAAGTCGAAGATTTGACTCAACCAGTTGAAGAAACAGAAGTTGTAGCAGAAACAACAGCATCATCAGAAGAAACAGTAGTAGAAGCTACTACTGAAGCTGCGGCACCAGTTGAAGAAACAGTTGTTGAAGCAACAACAGAAGTTGCAACACCAACAGAAGAACCTATGGCAGCAACAACAGAAGCTCCTGTTACTGAAGCAGTAGCACCAGTAGCAGCAACAACGGTCGCTGAACCAACAACTACAGTTGAGGAAACAACTACGACCGCTGAACCAACTACAACAGTTGAAGAAACAACGACTACTGTTGAGGAGACGACTACAGAAGCAACAACAGAAGCAACAACTGAGGCTGTAACAGAAGCTCAATCAGCTCCAACAACTTACCAAGCTGAACCAAGCCAAGGCGCATCAGAAACTTATACAGCGCCAGCAGCTCCTGATTATGCAAATATTGCAGCTACCAAATCAGAAAATGCAGGTCTCCAACCACAAACTGCTGCCTTTAAAGAAGAAGTAGCTAACTTGTTTGGTATCACATCTTTTAGTGGATACCGTCCTGGAGATAGCGGAGATCACGGAAAAGGTCTTGCCATTGACTTTATGGTTCCAGTAAGTTCAGCCCTAGGTGATCAAATTGCAGATTATGCTATCCAAAATATGGCTAGCCGTGGTATCAACTACATCATCTGGAAACAACGTTTCTATGCACCATACGATAGCAAATACGGACCAGCCTACACTTGGAATCCAATGCCAGATCGTGGTAGCGTAACAGAAAAACCACTATGACCACGTTCACGTATCAATGAACTAATGATTAATAAGAAGCTATACATTTAAAAGTGTAGCTTTCTTTTTTGTAAAATAGTATTGATAAGTGAAATAAAATATAAAAACATGTTAAAATGTAAGCGAACACAAAACTATACTAACGATTTTTAAATATAGAGAGAAAGGATGATAGTGAATGACAAATCGATTAAAAACTCCATTTGAGAAAAACAAGAGATGATTTTTGAACAGGAATTTTACTGGAGAAATTGTCGAACTCTTGATTTTTACCCTCCAAAATGTAAATGAGTGCTTCTTTAAAAAGATGGATGTCTAATGCCGTCCGTTCATTTTAAAGCTAGTGTCAATGTCGCAACCCAGGAGTTCTCTGAACTTGAAGGACGTTTGGAATGGCTCCTGACTCCAGAAGAATTTAAAGAAAAGCATTGGGGTTTTAGCTTTGAGCCCTACAAAGTTCACCGTATCAAATGTCAAAAACGCCCCTTCATGGAGTTAGAGCCATATATGTCAGAAGTTGCTAACAACTGCTACCTCTTGCTGGAATACCTAGATGACCAATCTACGGATGCTAGGTTAGAGACCTTGATCGAAACCTATCAGAGACCTGTTATCATTCAAGATGCTATTGGCGAGTTCACCCTAAATAGAGCCTATTCTTGGTTTGAAGGCTTCATCACCTATGAAGGCGGTAAGATTCATGCTATGTTTGATGCGGGTGCAGATGAAAGTCTTCCTCCAAGTTCTTTTGATGATCTAAAGAAATTTATGGGAACTTTCCAAGTCCATGATGCTCTGATTAAAAACTATATTGTCAAAGAATTGTGGGAAACAGCTCAAGACTGGATTGATTCAGATGAAAATGATGTGGAGTTAACAGAAGAGTATTTTACCAACTCACTTTCCTTGAGTGAACTATCGATCAACGAAGATGGGAAATTGACTCTCTACTATGATGATAGCGAGGAAATTTTTGCAGGCCATGCCATCGAAGTTGTCATCGATAAAGAGGGAGAAATCCTTCGAGCAGATTTGGTAGGTTAGTGCTGGATTTTATCTAGAATATAAAAACATAGCCTTTTGGGATTGAAAACCAAGAGGCTTTTTCGGATTGAGCAAAAGATTTGCATCGTCAATTTATTTATAGTATACTTTGATAAGTCAATTATTGATAAATCAAATATTGACAAAAAGGAGAAAAAATACTAAAAATGCATGAATTACTGTACCAGCTCCATTTAACAGATCAAACAATCACTCAACTTTTTGAGAAACAATTGGGAATTAGTTTGACCCTGCTATCAAATCCTGCAGTTTTTACTACAAAAATCACCTTGTACCCAAATTGCTGTTCAGGAGAAGTTACAGATTGACCAAGCAGCCTTTTGACCCGTCATTTTAAGATACTGGAGTCAGAAGGCTATGTCAGTCGTAAGCGTAATCCAATCAATCAACGAGAAGTCTTTAGTTGAATTAACCCAAGAAGCCAAGAATCAACTCTTGCTCAATCCGCTAAACATCACTTAAGAGTGAAGGAAACAGATGGAGAGTATTTTGTCGACAACTGAGCAGAGAGAGCTGACACTTTACTAGCCAAAACTAGTCTCAGGTCTAGAAAAAAATAGAATTTTAAGGAGAAACACTATGTCAATCATTACTACTATCTTTAGCAACTCATCGTTGCCCCTCGAACATTTTTATATCTTTTTATTTGGAAAAGTATGGCAAACCCAATCAGACGCAACCAGCCGAGTCTTTTAATATGAACAAGGAAGAATTAGCACGACCATCTGTCACCCTCACTGTTTAAAAACCAAGGAATTTATAATGCCTTTGATTGGGGTGTTTTCTATTTACGGAATTTATTTCTCACATAGCTTAGAAATCGTAACAATCTTTGTTTTATTTGTCATAGGAGCAGCAACTTATGGTGCCTTAACTGCAGATAAAAATCATTCTAAAGCAGGGTGGGTCCAGCAATCTTTAACTCTTTTGAGTATCCTCTTATTAAAATGAAAAACAACCAGCACTTTCTATGAAGGTGCTGGTTTTTAATAACTGATCTTAAACTTTTCTGCGTTTGATTTCGAGAAGTCTTTGATAGAAGAAAGATTTGGCTACTATAGATATAAGGGAAGATAGAGATACTTGCAATTCCAAAAGCTAATCCAGATAAGGAGATACCATGGAAGCTAGCTGTAAATCAAGGACGAAAGCGTTGAAACTTATAGCCTTTCATGAGAAAGCGGCTGGTATGCAGACACGTACTCGGTTTAGCAATTCCGATTGCAAGGGTGTCACATAAGAGCAGTTCAACTTGGGAATAAGCGTAGTACTGTGGCAGATAGAGAATGGTTCCCAAAATCATTACAAGGACGCTACCAAAAAAGTAGAGTGCAAAAGTGAGCAGGAAGTGTTCGATATCTGGATTTGTCACGTCGACAGATGGAAATTCGGGATGAAGTTCCACAAATTTACGAGCCATGGCGCTGCTATAAAAAGAGCAAGTAGACTCCAAAAAGATTAGGGATGCTCCATAAAAAGAGATAAAAACGCTTGAGCAGTAGAGTTAGAAATGTCTGGGTAAAGAAGCGGTTGTCAAGCAAGGACAGGCTATCTTTAAAGGAAAGCTCTATCTCAGAAATTCTGTAAAGATTAATGGTAGTAAAGAGAGCACCAGCTAGGATAATGGAGCTTGTAAATCCAACGGCAATCGGAAAGAGAGCAGATTGGATTGTGATCCCTAGAAAACTCAAGAAGGACTGCTCAAGAATGCCCTCATCGAATAGGGATAAAGGTCTGATAAAGCTAGATAGAATCAAGAGAATACTTGGCAATAAAAAGACAAGCAACAGACGTGGGTGTTCAGCTTGAAATTGTCTAGCCTGCTGACGAACTTCTTTTAAATTAATTTTTGGGTACTTCATTCTTTCATTATACCATAGTTCGTGACAGTTCCTGTTTTTTTTGATAGAATCATACAGTATGCCCTTGGGCACAAAGTAAGAACTGGGACTGTCTTTCCCAGCTTCGGAGGTAAAAAATGTCAGATTCACCAATCAAATATCGATTGATTAAGAAAGAAAAACATACAGGAGCTCGTCTGGGTGAGATTATCACGCCACACGGGACTTTCCCGACGCCCATGTTTATGCCAGTAGGGTACTCAAGCAACGGTCAAAAACACAATCACCAGAAGAATTAAAAGAGATGGGTTCAGGAATTATCCTATCCAACACTTATCACTTTGTGGCTTCGTCCCTGGGCGATGAACTCATTGCTCAGAGCTGGAGGGTCTTCATAAGTTCATGAACTGGGACCAACCTATCTTGACAGATAGCGGTGGTTTTCAAGTCTATTCCCTAGCGGATAGCCGTAACATTACAGAAGAAGGGGTAACCTTCAAGAACCACCTCAACGGTTCTAAGATGTTCTTTCACCAGAAAAGGCTATTTCTATCCAGAACAATCTAGGCTCAGACATCATGATGTCTTTCGATGAGTGTCCGCAGTTTTATCAACCTTATGATTATGTGAAGAAGTCAATCGAACGTACTAGCCGTTGGGCAGAACGTGGCTTGAAAGCTCATCGTCGTCCACATGACCAAGGTTTATTTGGGATTGTACAAGGGGCAGGATTTGAAGACCTTCGTCGTCAATCAGCTCATGATCTTGTAAGTATGGACTTCCCAGGATACTCTATCGGAGGGTTGGCAGTAGGTGAAACACATGAAGAGATGAACGCAGTTTTGGACTTTACGACTCAGCTGCTTCCTGAAAACAAACCTCGTTACTTGATGGGAGTAGGAGCGCCAGATAGCTTGATTGATGGGTGTTATTCGTGGTGTCGATATGTTTGACTGTGTCTTACCGACTCGTATCGCTCGTAACGGGACTTGTATGACCAGTCAAGGTCGCTTGGTTGTCAAGAATGCTCAGTTTGCGGAGGACTTTACACCACTTGATCCAGAGTGTGATTGCTACACATGTAAGAACTATACCCGTGCCTATCTTCGCCACTTGCTCAAGGCCGATGAAACCTTTGGTATCCGTTTGACGAGTTACCATAACCTTTATTTCTTGCTCAACTCTAATGAAGCAGGTTCGTCAGGCTATCATGGATGATAATCTTTGAATTCCGTGAGCATTTTGTTGAAAAAAATATGGTTATAACAAGTCAGGACGCAATTTCTAAATTTAGCTTAGTATCAGCTAAAAATCCCTAAGTTTTATCTTAGGATTTTTTTCTGTTTTTGATAAAAATAAAGGTATTATGGATTGAAAATTAGATGGCTTTTTGCCAATCTAATGAATGGAGAATAAACTCGTATGCGTATTAAAATGGTTTTCCTTGATTAGGATTACAGGTTTGCTTTTGGTACTCTTTTGTACCATTTCTTTCAGACGCTTTTTCCCAGGAGGTTTCTTTTGGGGTTGACGTCTCTTCACCTTCTCAGGTTTTCTAATTACTTCACTTTTTATTAGAAGAATTTGGACAAAAAGGGAAAATCGATATCTAGGATTTTTCAGACGACGCTTCTATCGGATTTTTCCGCCGGTTGTTTTGATGGTCCTCGTCGTTATGCCCTTCACTTTCTTGGTTCGTCAGGATTATGTGGCAGGAATCGGTGGTCAGATTGCTGGTGTTCTAGGATTCATGACTAACTTCTATGAAATGTTGACAGGAGGAAGTTATGAGTCTCAGTTTATCCCCCATCTCTTTGTTCACACCTGGAGCTTAGCTGTTGAAGTTCATTACTATATCTTGTGGGGATTAGCAGTCTGGTTCTTGTCCAAAGCGATGCTAAAAACAGGTGGACAAATTACGAGGAATGATTTTCCTACTTTCATCAGCTGCCTTTATCATCAGTTTCCTTTCAATGTTTATCGGTAGCTTTATTGTAAGTTACCACTCAACACTTTATTTTTCAAGTCTGACTCATGTGTATCCATTCTTTTTAGGTAGCGTATTCGCAACTGTTATAGGCGTTAGACATAGGACGCCTTATCTTGAATATTTAAATCAAATCTTGGATTTAAGACAGACTTTGTTAGTATTTGGGGAGGCCTAGGAGTTTTGCTCTTATTGACCTTCTTTTGTAAAATTTAATTATTTCTTTTACCTATTTACTTGGCTTCTTGTTGGCAAGCTTAGCTACACTTCTGATGATTGTTGCAGCACGACTTTTTGCATGAGAAAACACCGACAATCGAAGAACCAAAGGTGATCAGCTTTTTAGCGGATACCAGCTATGCCGTTTATCTTTTCCACTGGCCGTTTTATATTATTTTCTCTCAATTGATGGGAAATATACCGGCAGTGATTTTAACGACTATCTTCTCATATATCTTCGCAACTCTTTCTTTCTACCTTATTGAACCTTTCATTGCAGGGAAGTCAAAGCAAGCTCTTGCGAATGGCAAAGAAATTCCGCACATCAAACCGATCTTTGCTGGTAGTGTTGGAGTTCTTAGTTTGATTACCTTGGTTGTGATTCTGATAGCTCCACAAGTAGGGGCTTTTGAAACAGATTTGATGGTCAATGGTCTCCATCAAGCCCAAACCAATATCACTCGAACAAAAACAATGGCGGATCAAGCAGAAGCTAGTCGCTATAATTTATCTGATGGCGTATCGATCATCGGAGACTCTGTAACCTTGCGTGCTTCATCTGGACTTAAAGAACTCATGCCAGATGCTCAGATTGATGGTCAGGTCAGTCGAAATACCAAACAGGCAAATGAACTCATGCTGAATTACAGTCAGAATAAAGCCTTGCCTAAGATTGTAGTCATCGCGACTGGTGTTAATAATCCTGAGAATTATAAGAATGATTTGGATCTACTAATAACAAATCTTCCGAAGGGACATCAGCTTGTCCTAGTGACTCCATACGAGGGTGATACCACTCAGGAAACGCAACCTTATGTAGAGCAGTATGCAAGCTATGCGCGTGAACTGGCACAAAAATATCCATATATTGCACTTGCAGATTGGAACCAAGTAGCCAAAGATCATCCAGATATTTGGAAAGGAACAGACCAGGTTCACTTCGGTAGTGATACTACTAAGCAGGATGAAGGAGCAAAACTTTACGCAGAAACCATTAATGCTGCCGTTAAATCTCTTGCAGATAAAACCTGTCAAATCAAAATAATCAATGAAAAAGTAGAGATTGAATCTCTACTTTTTTGCTTTGAAGAGAATTGGGAAAAACTTGCCAAATTGTCAGAATTATGAGAAAATAGGAGCAGTCAAAAAATGGAGGGAATGCAATGAGAGAAGACATCAAGATTAATGACCGTGCTCTAGCATTGGAAGACCAAATCATTGAAGTACTCGAAAAAGTTTATGATACAGATGTAGAGCTAGATGTATACAATCTTGGATTGATTTATGAGATTCATTTGGACGAGGCTGGCCTTTGTACAGTTGTTATGACCTTCACCGATACTGCCTGTGACTGTGCAGAAAGTCTGCCAATCGAGATTGTGGCAGGTTTAAAACAAATTGATGGGATTGAGGATGTCAAGGTTGAGGTTACCTGGTCTCCAGCCTGGAAGATTACACGCATTAGTCGTTATGGGCGTATAGCTCTAGGACTACCTCCACGTTAGTTGTTTCTATTTTGAAAAATACAAAAAAGCAAGTCAGTTGAGGCTTGCTTTTTGAGCTTATTTTTTACCAGATTGTTCCATATTCCAGAAATCTGTAACGGCACCACGTGATGCAGAAGATACGGTATGGGCATATTTACCGAGGACACCACGGCTATAAAGTGGTGGCAAGGTTGTTTCTGCCTTGCGTTTTTCAAGTTCTTCATCAGAAACGTCCATCGAAATTTCTTTAGTATCTTGGTCAACCGTAACGATATCTCCTGTACGAAGGTAAGCAATTGGTCCACCATCCTGAGCTTCAGGAGCGATATGTCCAACAACCAGACCATAAGTACCACCAGAGAAGCGTCCGTCTGTCAAGAGGGCAACCTTGTCTCCTTGACCTTTACCAACGATCATTGATGAAAGTGATAGCATCTCAGGCATACCAGGACCACCCTTAGGTCCAACGAAACGTACAACGACTACATCGCCATCAACGATTTCATCTGACAAGACAGCTTGGATAGCATCTTCTTCTGAGTCAAAGACCTTGGCTGGCCCAACGTGACGACGAACTTTAACACCTGATACCTTGGCAACGGCACCATCAGGAGCAAGATTACCGTTCAAGATGATAAGAGGACCGTCCGCACGTTTAGGATTTTCAAGTGGCATGATGACTTTTTGACCTGGTGTCAGGTCTGCAAAATCAGCCAAGTTTTCAGCGACAGTCTTACCAGTACATGTAATACGGTCTCCGTGAAGGAATCCATTTGCCAACAAGTACTTCATAACCGCAGGTACACCACCGACTTCGTAGAGGTCTTGGAAGACATACTGACCAGAAGGTTTCAGGTCGGCCAAGTGAGGCACACGCTCTTGGATGGTATTGAAGTCCTCAAGTGACAAGTCAACATTAGCCGCATGGGCAATGGCGAGCAAGTGAAGAGTAGCGTTAGTAGAACCACCGAGAGCCATTGTCACTGTAATGGCATCTTCAAAGGCTTCACGAGTCAAGATATCTGATGGTTTGATTCCCAGTTCAAGCATTTTGACAACGGCGCGTCCAGCTGCTTCGATGTCTTCTTTCTTATCAGCAGATTCAGCTGGGTGAGAAGAAGAACCTGGCAAACTCATACCTAAAACTTCGATAGCAGTAGCCATGGTATTGGCAGTATACATACCACCACAACCACCAGGGCCAGGGCAGGCGTTACATTCGAGGCGTTTGACGTCTTCAGCCGTCATATCACCGTGGTTCCATTTACCGATTCCTTCAAATACAGAAACCAAGTCGATGTCTTTGCCATCTAGTTTTCCAGGGGCGATAGTACCACCGTAGGCGAAAATAGCTGGGATATTCATATTGGCAATGGCAATCATAGAACCAGGCATGTTCTTGTCACAGCCACCGATAGCTACAAAGGCATCCACGTTGTGACCACCCATAGCAGCTTCGATAGAGTCCGCGATGATATCACGAGATGTCAAAGAGAAGCGCATACCAGGCGTTCCCATGGCAATCCCATCTGCTACCGTAATGGTTCCAAATTGAACAGGCCAAGCACCAGCAGATTTGACACCTTCTTTTGCAAGCTTACCAAAGTCATGCAAGTGAATATTACATGGAGTGTTTTCTGCCCAAGTTGAAATGACCCCTACAATCGGTGTTTCAAAGTCTTTATCTGTCATCCCGGTTGCTCGCATCATGGCACGGTTTGGTGATTTTACCATGCTATCATAGATACTGCTGCAGGGTGACGTTTATCTAATTCTGTCATTCAAGTCCCTCCCTGTTTCAGTTTGTTCCATTATAGCACAATTTTCGCATGAATAACAGAAGAAAATTTTGAATTTTCAGACAATTTCAACAATGAACTATAAAAAAATTAATCTTTTTGTCAAGTAACTTTACTTTTACAAAAAAAGTTTTGATATACTATTAAAGTTGATGAAAAATCAAAACCCTAACTGAATTTATATCTTAAAAAGGAGAAAAACAAAATGGCAGTACCTGCACGTCGCACTTCAAAAAGCGAAGAAAAACAAACGTCGTATACACTACAAAGTAACAGCTCCATCTGTAAACTTTGACGAAACTACTGGAGATTACTCACGTTCTCACCGTGTATCACTTAAAGGATACTACAAAGGACGTAAGATCGCTAAAGCCGCATCAGCTGAATAATAGAAGGGAGATACCATGCGCGTAAATATTACACTTGAACACAAAGAATCTGGTGAACGCTTGTACCTTACTTCTAAAAACAAACGTAACACTCCAGACCGTCTTCAATTGAAGAAATATTTCACTAAAACTTCGCAAACACGTTGTGTTTACAGAAGTGAAGTAAGCATTCAATACGAATCAATACATAAGAAAAACGCTGATTTTAAGCGTTTTTTTCTTTTTTCACTTTCAATACATTTGCACTATATTTCAGTTCAATCTCTACCTTTTTGAAATAAAAAGAAAGTCAACAATCGAAGAATGTAGAGTCCTAAGAATTTTTAGACTTTTTATTCCTAAAAATTGTTGGAATAGCGCAGTCTTTTCAATAAATTTTAGAATCCATCTTCCTACAATAAGTAAGAAGATTTTTTTATTTTTACTTTCTCATCCAAGAATCATGGACTATTTCATTAATTTGATGACTATATTTTGCATAGTTGTAATGATAGTGATTAGAGGCCTCGATAAAACATCCCCCAGTTTTTATCAGGGTTGAACATATTTCTCAAATTCTACTATAGGAATTATAAATAATTTGAGCCCCTGAATTTTTATTATTCGATACTTTGCTTATGGCATAAGCAATACAATCAATATATTTTTCCATTATTATATTTTTGAAATTTTTAACAGTTTCATAGTTTGCTTCAACAGTAGTAGTTTCAGTTTCTATCGGAATTGTTCTAGTAATGGGCAAAATTTATATTTTTCTTTCCCTCTAACTGCTTTCAAATAATTTCCTTGATTTGTTACTGTGAAACCTTTTACAGACAGATTGTATTTTATCAACTCTTTCAAAAGTCTTCTTGTATTACTCATAATCTTACTTTTTCCTACGTATTGTTTCTGCAATGATTATCCATTATTCTCAATAAAGTCAACCCAATTTGTTCCCAAGTAGGAATAAGTCTGTTTTTGTATGATAAAAGTAGTGTTATCGGATTCAAAAATTCCAATAACATGTTGTGCATCCTAAGATTATAGTATCGGATAGCTAGCTTAGAGTCATTACTATATTTAAATTCTTCTTTGATACCATCAACATAGGTAACGTAAAAGTGTCGACCATTCAGATTATCTATAACTTTTTATTCTATAAATCTCTTGATTTTTGCATTAATAAATAATTATAACCTATAAGTAGAGCCACTAGCACAATGATAAATAAATAACAAATCCCATCAATATTTCCTTTCAAAATAACCTAATAAACTTTTTAGTATTTGCTTTCTGATAAATAGCGACAATAATTCGTACTATTTCAGATAATCCAAAACTTGATATGCGACACGATATTTTGATCATTTTTGTGTTAATCATTTTACTATCCTCTCCTATGTTTCCTTTATATCCCAATCCTAGGCCTACTAGCAGGCTAAGACCTAGTAAACCAAACATAGATTCCTTTGTTCCTGTATTTGGAAGTTGTTTCTTAGGTTCTGCTTTTGCATTTGTAGCTTGTGTAAGAGCTTGATATGTTTTATCGTCTTTAGTTCCCACTGTAGCTACATTAACAGGTTTGTTTTGAGCCTTAGCATCCACAATATCAACCACTTTACCTGATGGGTCAATAACTTCTTTAGGTTGACCACCTGCTTTATGGATTGCATCTTCTTTGTCTTTCAAAGCCTGCAAGCGTTGCTGTTCAGCGAGGTATGCGTCATGGTCGGCTTTGAGTTGTTTCAGTTAGCAAGGATATGAGCCTTAGCTTTCTGCGATACCCTGAGGCGAGTCAACTCTTCTTGTGCAGTTTCAACTCAGTACGAATAGTTGTAACTTTTTGCATTAGCCTCAATAAAGCTTTAGTGTTCAAGTCCTTAAGTACTGTTTCTTTATTCATGAAAGCTGAGTTCAATAGAGTTGAAACTTTTTAGTAGCTTCTTTAGACTCTGTACGAGCAAACATCAAGTTCTTTTGTTTGCTTTTAGTTAGAGTCATTTCTGCAACAGTGTGAGCTTTTTGTAAGAACCTCCAACTCACTCTTAGCAGTTGTAAGAGTTTCATCTGCAGTAGCTTTTTCAGATTTAGCAGTTTTGAGTTTCTTTCTTTAGCTTGTTTTAAAGCCTTTAGCTTGGTCAACAGCATTTCGATTTGAGCGATTGCAAAGAACTTCTTTAGCAGTTTGCAAAGCTTCAGTATCTTTAGCTAACTTGTCTTTAGCTTCTGCAAGTCTAGTTTCAAGCTCTTGATATCAATTTTATTCATTTTGATGTCTGACAAATCCTTACGTGCAAAGTAAAGAGCATCATCTGCATCGTTGTAACGAGAATTAGCAAGGATTTACTTTTAGATTTCAGCGTCTTCAGAAATCTTTATAAGCACTAACATAAGTTTCTTGAGCCAAATTTACCTTATCTTGCAATTTTGCAATTTTCTCAGACAAGCTTGGAATAGGAATTACCTTAGTTTTTGTCAAACTTAGCGTTAGCAGAAACCATATTATCTGAAATCTTACTATATTGGATTATAGAGGTGAATGTAGCATTAGAACGGAAACCAAGACCAGTGTATTGCATGTACCCTTCATTAGGGTCTTTAGGAACTACCCCTGATAAGCTTGTAGCGTGTCCCCACTGAAAATGAGCGTCATCAAACAACATAGACAAGATATCGTCATAGATACGTTTTTAATGTCTGCTAGAGTTGTAGCAGGGTCATCACTAAAAACCTGCCAACTCACCAAGAAGAACACCGTTTTCTTTTACCTACTTCACTTAAAGCTTTGAAGTCGTGACCATACTCCTCTGTTGACTTACGAGCCACCTCATTTGCAATTCTGATTGAATCTTCTGTAACTTTTACATCTTTAGTACCAAACTGTTTACGGATTTGGTTGATAAGGTCAGCTGCGAACAATGAAAGCTCTTTGCGAGTATTATAGTCAAGGTTGTTTATGTCTACCTTTGTATCTAAATCCCGCTTAGACTCTTTAGGGTAAATTAAATCGTAACGATAAACTTCACCGTTTTTATCGAAAGTGATTTTACCAAACTTTTCGTATTCTTTAAAAGCAAGTGCTTTTAATTTATTTGATAGCTCTTGGCTTGGGTTAGCAAAGTAATCTTTAAGAAGAGAAACATACTCTGAACTTAAATTAACAGTATAGTTTCCTGCAGTTGCATCCGTAAGCTCTTCCTTAGCACGTTCGAGGTCGGCTTTAGCAGACTTAACGACTTCTTCTTTCTGAGCGCGAATAGACTTAGCGTTATTAAGAATAGTAGCTTTTTCCTTAAGCGTAGCTTCAGCAATATTTACCTTATTTTGAGCATCTTTAAGAGCTTCTTCCTTGTTTGCTAAGGCTTTTTTACCATTATCCAATTTTTCTTGAGTAGTTTTTACCCCTCTAGCATCAACATCAACTTTTGCAGAAAGAATATACACATCTTTTTCAAGCTTAGTAGTATCAGTTAAATGATGAAAGAGAATCTACCTTTTTCTGAGCGTCAACTACCTTGTTAGCAGCTGCAGTTGCAGTTTTCTTCAGCACTTTTAACTACCTTAGTTTGGTCAGCAATCTTTTCAGATGTTTCAGATACAGACTTTTTCAGCAGATTGCACAGATTCTACTGCTGAAGTAACTGTTTTAGATTTAGCATCAGCATCAGCCTTAGCTTCAGCAACCTTTTCTGGAGTAACAGAATTTCAACTTCTTTAACCTTTTCTTTGAGTTCAGTAGCAGTTTTTTCAGCATCTTGTAGTTGAGTTTGTTTTTCTGAAACAACTTCTTTTGCTTAGCTACATCTTGGTTAGCTTTCGTCTGATTCAGCTTTAGCCTTATCAACATCTGATTGAGTAGGCACTTTAGGTTTGACCTCGTCCTTAGCAACTACCTTAGTTGCAGGCTCATTAACTGCTACCTCAGTCTCACTAGCAGATACCCTAGTAGATACCCCTAGAGCCGAGATTGCAAGCGTTGAAATAACTGCACCAGTACGCAATTTCTTGATGGTTCCGTGACCTTGAGTGTTTGATTCTAGCATGTAAACTCCTTTATGTCTTAAAAAGACTGTTTTTATGAATAATATTATACCACATTTTACAGTCTTTAAAATATTATTCTTTGCAAAAAATTTCAGTCTTTTGATAACGATTTATTCAACGAGATAAACTTGTATGATAGTTATGAGGTACTATCATGACTGAAAAATAAATTTAAGAGAATTTGTTGCAAAACAAATCAGACTTCTAAGACTGAAAAGCAGGATGACACAAGAATATCTAGCAGAAAAAGCTGATCTTGGATTCAACTATATTTATAGGTTAGAAAATAAACAATTAAACGTTAAACTTGAAACTATTGAAAAATTATACAAGCACCTGAAGTTGATATGAATACTTTTTCAATATTGAAAATCAAAAATCAAAGCAGAGAACTTTCATAACTCATTGAAGACATTAGAAAGCTACCAAAGAAAAAGAGAACCTACTATAAAAGCTCTCGAGATATATTAAAACAAATAAATTAAGCTAAGTATTTTTGAACTGGCTTTTTATTTGTTAAATCTCTCAACATTCAAAAAGAACTCATATAAACCACTACGAATAAAACGACTAGCTAACAGCGGAGTGAACAAAAGTTCTAGTTCCTTTTGCAGTTTTTAGTTTCACATTTTAATTCATTAAGATTTATTTTTGTTGAAAGTTCTACAAAATTATTCCTCCCTTATTTTTGGTGATTTCCTTGGTTGTAAAAGGTCCCGAATCTGTAACTGCTATACGTAATTTTAGCAAGAAGTGAAGTAAGCATTCAATACGAATCAGTACTAGAAGAAAAACGCTCTAGTCCTTTTGTCTCAGAGCGTTTTATTCTGTTTTGAAATCATATCAATTTTATCAACTTGTTATTTATTTTATCAATGTCATTTGGCAGAAAAAGAATACAGAATGACAAATTCCTGTATTCCTAAAATAACTTAGAACAGAAATGACAATGCCACAATTAATGCTATTATAGTAAAATTATTTTTCCGACTTTTTGCATGTTGTTTGAACAATTTATCAGAGAAAAGACTCATCACAAGAGCAATCCAAAACACGGTAGTTCTTAAAATAAAAATAGTCATGGCTCGTACTCCCTTCATTATTTTGTAAAGCTAATAATGATTTGAATAGTGATGATTTAATCTCAATATGTCCATTTTTCCTGGTAAAACTTTTGTTCTTTAATCATGAATCGGTATCTCTATCTATCTTTATTATAGTACAAACAACATTATTACACCAATAAATGTATTTATTTTTACTGCTCCTATTTTTGAGAGCGCTTGAAATATGTTATAATAAAACCAGATTAATTTATAGGAGGCAAACCGTGGAAATTTCATTGAGCTAGTCTTTCATCGTTTCTTTTTGGGGATGATTGCGACTCGCTTTATTTTTTTGGTTATTGACACTCAGCAGGAGGAGTGGTTTTTGCATAGCACCTGCCAGTGCAACTCTCATGAGTTTATATGCAGAACACGGTTATTCTTATCGTGCTTATCGTCTCAAGGAAGCTCTGGACCTTTATTTACATACTTTGTCAAAAGCAATCTTAGTTTACACCTTTATAGGGATTGACTTGATCTTGATTTATGGTTTGTATCTGATGATCTCAATCTCACAAACCAGACTATTATTCACTCATACAGCAACCTTTCTAAATATCTTTTAGTAGCCTTGGTATTTTTGGCCCTATACGGTATCTTTAAAGTTGCAGGTTTACTTTGAATTGTCCTATAAAAACACCCTAAAGCTTGCCTTTATCGGAATTTTTATGAGTTTATCAGCAGTGGCCAAGGTTCTTTTGTAGCAGGTCTTGTTAGCCATTATTGGTTTCTATATGCCAGCCCTCATTGCTTTTTGTAGGTATTGGAATGTGGCACTTTCTATTAGTGATTTATTGAGCCTGTTTATGAAAGTATTCATGAAAAATTGGCAACCAAATAAGACCAAAACAATTTCGCCTCCATTCACTCCTAAGAATCTATAGTCTGGTAATGATTATCATCATTTCCTGCTTTGCTCTTTGATTTCTTATGCAGACTGGGATATGCGTGAGGGAAGCCAATCGTGTCGGTCAGCGTGTTCTCGCTCGAACAGTTGATGAGGTTGAATACTATTATCGAGAGTCAACCCGCCTAGCTCAGGGATTGGTCGAGAACTCGCCTCGCATCGAAGGATTACAAATATTTTTAGCCTCAGCACCGGATTATTTGTATTGGCAGTTGGAAACGCAAGGCGTCGCCTTATATTTCCGTTCTCATTATGAAAAATATTGATGATATTTACGTGCGAAACGATTTTGTAACGGGTGTTTCGATTGTTCACAGGATTCAACAGATGTATTTGTTTCAGAGAGACAATCGTAGTGGACAGAAGATTCCAGCTGAGAGCTAAACCGGACGCCAATAGTTTGCTTGCTGTTCCAGTGTCTCGATCCCATCTCGGACCAAGCTCTAGGGGTCATTTATATCTGTCAGAACCAGAATTCTCTATAAGGCGATTGACAATACCAGGGAACAATCCCCAGTAGTAATCAATATTGCACCATATGGAAACAGACATGTTTCATATGGGAGAAGAAGGGACTAGAGGTCTTGGCTTGTAGGAACAAAGCTAACACGGCTATCAGGTTCAAGTGGCCGTACCGTCAAAATCATGTTTTAAATGGTAGTTTAGCGAGTTCAGCTCTCATCGTTGGTTTGAGTGCTCTCTTTATCATCATCTTATATATCACCCCAAGAAGAACCTTTTCTGATTATCAAAGTCAGGTTGGGACTTGGTGGATTCCATCTCAGCCATTACTAGGGAGAGCAGACCAAGAGAATCGATACAGATAAAAAGGATCAGGAGTTGCTTCTAATTGCCGAGTCGACAAATGATATGTTGGACCGACTGGAAAGTAATATTCACGATATTTATCAACTGGAACTCAATCAAAAAGATGCCAACATGCGAGCACTACAGGCTCAGATTAATCCGCATTTCATGTACAATACTCTAGAATTTTTGAGAATGTACGCAGTAATGGAAAACCAAAATGAACTAGCAGATATCATCTATGAGTTCAGTAGTCTCCTACGCAATAATATCTCTGACGAGCGAGAAACGACACTCAAACAAGAAGTGGAGTTTTGTCGGAAGTACAGTTATCTCTGTATGGTTCGCTATCCAAAATCCATTGCCTATGGATTTAAGATTGATCCTGAATTGGAAGAAATGCGCATTCCAAAGTTCACCCTCCAACCTTTGGTGGAAAATTATTTTGCTCATGGAGTTGATCACAGAAGAACAGATAATGTTATCAGTATCAAGGCTTTGAAAAAAGATGGCTATGTCGAAATCTTGGTAACCGATATCGCCTGGGATGTCTGCGAAAACTAGCAGAAATCCAAGCTAAACTGGCTCAAAGAACCTTTGAACACACAGCAGATTATAAGGGGCAACGACAGTCTATTGGGATTGTTAATATCCACGAACGCTTTGTGCTCTACTTTGGAGACCGCTATAACATCAATGTAGAATCAGCTGAACAAAAAGGTGTTCAATATAGAATCACCATTCAGGATGAAGAGAAAGGATAAACATGTATAAAGTACTATTAGTTGACGATGAGTACATGATTACAGAAGGACTCAAGCGTTTGATCCCTTTTAAAATGGGATATGGAAGTTGTCGCAACAGCCAACCATGCTGACGATGCTTTGGACTATGTTCGTGAGCATCCCGTAGATATCGTCATTTCTGATGTCAACATGCCTGACAAGACAGGACTTGAAATGATTGGGGAAATGAAGGAGCTCTTACCAGAGGCTTACTATATCCTTCTGTCAGGTTATCAAGAATTTGATTATGTTAAGAAAGCCATGAACCTCAATGTTGTAGACTACCTTGTAAAACCAGTTGATAAGGTTGAACTGGAGCATTTACTTGAGAAAATCCTTGGTCAGCTTCGTGAGAAAGTGCATGAACCAGAAATGTTAAGTCAAAAGTTAGACGACGAAGCATTTAAAGCACACCTATCTCAAAAAGAAAACTGGTGGATTGGACTTTCAAAAGAAAAACAAGGGGATTTTGTCATTCCTTACTATGTTCTAGGTCAGGACTGGCAGATTGTGATTGCAACTCAGAAATTCGATGGTTTACTTGTCATGCCTTTTGAGTCACCTTATCAGGCAAACTTTGAAAAGTGGAAGTTTGATGTTGAAAAGGCACTCTTTCTATGGAACTGTAAACCTCGATCAGTCTGAAAGTCTCTTTTCTTATTATGAACCCATCTATCGAGTCATTATTCAGGGCAATCTTCAACAGATTATCGAGGAGTTAAACCTACTCGAGAAGATTGTCTTAGAAAACACACCGAGGGTATCCATCACCAAGCAACTCTTTACTCAGTTTGTTATGGACGTCTTCCATCTCTTTGAACATTTGAAAGCAGATGATATGACAGATATTGTCAAGAGGATTCATGCTATTACTAACTTTGAAGACTTAGTGGCTTATACGAAAGAAACTTTGACGTCCTTCTTTGGTCAATACCGCATGAATGAAAAATGTCGTCAGTGTCTTAGAGGTTATTGGTAGAGATTACCAAAAAGACCTTTCTCTCAAGGATATCAGCAAAGATCTCTTTTTATCAATCCGTGTATTTAGGTCAGTTAATCAAGAAGGAAAACCAATTCAACTTTGCGGAGCTTCAATAGCTAACGGATTAAGGCAGCTCAGCAACTCTTGCTGTCTACAAATGATAGTATTGAGGATATTTAGCTATACGGTTGGTTATAGTAATGTAGGTATTTGCTGCAAGGTCTTTCGAAAAACTATGTGGAAAGTCTCCGAAAAGCCTACCGCAAGCAGATTGAAGTCACCCTCTAACTTTTTGTTATCCATCTTAAAATATGCTATAATAAATTAAAAATATGAGGAGGTTGCTTTTATGAAAAAAGAAACCAATCTATCTATGGGTTTATTAGTCTTATCAGCGATTAATCCAGCCTTGGCAGTAGTTGAATACTCACCCAGTACCTAGTAAGGACGCCCTTCTAAAGCTAGCCAAGGAAAATGTTGGGACACTTAGTGCTCAACAATTAGAAGATGCTGTTAACTATGCCCACCAAGTGTCAGAGTTATCTCACCTATTTTTAACACGATACTCATTATTCTATCTGCTATCCTAGTTGTAGTAGCCTTTGTTTTCTTAATTGTAAGAACCTGCAGTTGGCAAACCACACCTATGTTGGATATGCCTTTGCATAGCTATTGTTGGACTAGTCCATGACAATATGAATCTACAAGATGCTATGCAATTGATTAAAGATGACACCCTTCGTTTAGGAAATGGAAGTCATGTCAAAAGTAACCACTATCATATTCATCGTCATCAATGTTATCTTTTTGGGAATCGTCTTTTATAAAATATGGCGTCAGCAAAAAGAATTAACAGAATCTCAAGAGGAAGAGCTCGCCTAAGAGTTGACAAAGGATAACTATCAAGATACAATCTTAGTAGTTATTTTTGATCTCGAGAAAGAGGAGGAAAAGATGAAGAAAAATTTCCTTAGTTTATATCAGTCTGAGCGGGAACACGGAGAGTTTCGTAACACGTTTGAAAGCTTATTTGTTAGAGCAGTATGCGAATATTGATGTGGAAAAATTCATAGTAAAGACTTGGTCAAAGATGGAGAAGACTTCTTTGAGATGACCAACCCATATGTGGCTTTCCTACCGACTTACCTAGAAGGTGGCAATGGTGTTGACAATGGTGATGTGGAGATTTTGACCACTCCAGTAGGTGACTTTATTGCTTATGGTGACAATGCTAGCAAGTGTTTTGGTGTCGTAGGATCAGGTAACCGTAATTTCAATAACCAATACTGTCTGACTGCCAAACAATATAGCCAGCGCTTTGGTTTTCCAGTCCTAGCTGACTTTGAGATGCGTGGTATGTTGGGAGATATCAAGAAGGTTGCAAGCATTATTGCAGAGCTTTATGAACTTGAATCTTGTGAAAAGGATAGATTTTCTGCGCTAGGATTTTTGCCTGCTGAATCAAGGAGTTATCTCAAAAGGGAAGAGTCACATGAGTAAACTAGTTAGATCATTTTTAAAGTACACAAGACGCAAACCAAGCTTCAAGGATATTATGCTATGCAGTGCTTTGCTACTATTAGCGATTGCTCTGCTACTGTTCTCTGAGAAAATTTTTGATGAAGATGCAGCACCATTTGGAACCATGGCATCACTAGGAATTGTTATCTTGGTGGGAATCTTAGCTGTCAGAAAAAATAAATAAAAAGACTCGAGAATTTTTATCTCGAGTCTTTTTGTTAGTTGCGAATTTCGTCAACGATTTCTTTTGAAATAGGAATTCCTAAACGGTAACCTTTGTTGATGTAGTCAATGACATCATTGATATTTTCTATCGTTTGGATTTTTTCTTTGATAGTTGCACGAAAAGCTTGATCTTTCAATAGCTGGTCCTGAAGCAGTCTTTGAAGTTTCTCTTTTTCATATTTATTGACAAGAAAGAGAAAAAGAAGACTGATAACAACTAGAATATAAGCATACTGGCTCATAAAAATTCTCCCTAGGTGATAAAGCATAGGGTGGTAAGATAAAGGATCTGATGTCAATCCTAACCTTGATTAGCGAGACACTTAGCCAAAGTCCGGATAGGATTTGGCGTTAGTTACTTAGATTGCTTAGTAATAAATTAACTTAATAGATTACGACATGCATCCAAATAAATCGATATTATTTATTTGGATGCATTAGTAAAGCGTTTAGGCAGATCGCCCAATAGCGATTGCCGTCAATATACTAGGAACTTTAGTTCCAATAACTTTAAGATTACGACGTTTTAGGACATAAATCGACCATATTTATGTCCTAAAACTAGTGAAGCGCTTCAGCCAAAGTCCAAATAGGATTTGGCGTTAGTTACTTAGATTGCTTTTGCAATCAAGTAACTTTGGCGATTTACATCTTCTCTGGCGCTTCTACACCCAGCAAACGAAGGGCTTCTTTAAGGACAACTGCAGTTGCATAGCTAAGAGCTAGGCGACTGTCACGTTCTGGACTTTCATCCAAGATACGAGTGTGGGCATAGTATTTGTTAAAGGCTTGAGCTAAGCTGATTGCAAATTTAGCGATGATAGAAGGCTCATAGTTATCAGCTGCACGTTTAATGATACGTGGGAAGTCTTGGATTAGCTTGATAATTTCCCAGCTTTCGGCATCGTTCAAACCGTAGTTGGCGCTCGCTCAGGTTTGAAATCAGCTTTACGCAAGATTGATTGATACGAGCATAAGCATATTGAACGTAAGGTCCAGTTTCCCCTTCGAAGGATACCATAGCTTCAAGGTCAAAGTCGTATCCATTTGTACGGTCGGTTTTAAGGTCATAGAATTTAATGGCCCCAACTCCAACAGCGTGGGCAACTTGGTCTTTATTTTCCAAGTTCAGGATTTTTGGCTTCGATCTGCGCTTTAGCACGGCTGATGGCTTCTGCGACAGTTGGCTCTAGCAAGATAACATTTCCTTTACGAGTAGAAAGTTTTTTCCCTTCCTTTGTTACTAATCCAAACGGAACATGGACAATGTCTTGCTCCAATCGTAGCCCATCTCTTGTAGTACTGCCTTGAGTTGTTTGAAGTGGGCAGATTGCTCTTGACCAACAACATAGATGGATTTGGCAAACTGATACTCTTTTTTACGGTAGAGGGCCGCAGCCAAGTCACGTGTGATATAGAGAGTTGCACCGTCAGATTTCTTGATTAGGGCTGGATGTTCAATACCATACTTTTCAAGATTGACAACTTGGGGCCCCTTCTGACTCACAAGAAGTCCTTTTTCAGCGAGAATGTCTCACAACTGCATCCATTTTATCATTGTAGAAGGCTTCTCCGTTGTAGCTGTCAAATTCGACTTAGTAACTCATTGTAAAGGCGGTTAAACTCTACCAAGCTTTCGTCGCGGAACCATTGCCAAAGAGCGAGAGCTTCTTCATCTCCATTTTCCAGTTTGCGGAACCATTCGCGTGCTTCTTCATCCAAGCTTGGATCGTTCTCAGCTTCAGCATTGATGCGGACATAGAGCTGAGGAGTTCATCGATTGATGAGCTTTGACAGCTTCTTCATTACCCCATTTTTGTAGGCAACAATCAACATCCCAAACTGTTTGCCCCAGTCTCCCAAGTGATTGACTTTGACAGTTTTATAGCCGATTTTTTGGAAGATATGTGACAAGCTATCTCCGATAACTGTTGAACGAAGGTGTCCAATCGAAAATGGTTTAGCGATATTAGGGCTAGACATGTCAATGACAACATTTTCTTGATTGCCAATCTCTTGGTCAGCGTAGTGCTCTTTTTCAGTGATAACGTTTCTGTAGAACCTGACCAGAAATGGCAGCCTTATCGAGGAAGAAGTTGACGTAAGGTCCTGTTGCTACAACCTTTTCAAAGGTCTGGCTATCAATCTTTTTCAGCACATATCTGCAGCAATCATTTGAGGAGCTTTTACGTTCAACCTTGCCAATGAGAAGGCAGGGAAGGCGACACTCCCATATCTGAATTTTTAGGTGTTTCTAGTAAATTTAAAATAGCCTCTTGGTCTAGGCTATCAATGACGCTAGCTAATTCACTAGCAATCACTCTTTTGTATTCATTTTAGGCTCCTTTTGGGCTTTTTCACTATTCTATCACAAATTTACGAAAGACGAAAATTTTTGAAATATGCAGTTTTGATAATGTTCTACTAAACTAAATGCAAAATGTAAATAAATATTCATTTGAGAGGATGTTATGAGAAAAAGATCGTCATTCGCTGATTAGCAGATGATTACGGAAGAAAAACTAGGGACTCAAAAGGAAATTCAAGATCGTTTAGAGGCTCGAATGTCTTTGTAACCCAAACAACCTATCATCGAGATTTATGAGAAATCGGCTTTGACCAGTTAAGAAAAATGACATGGTCTACTATGTCTTGGCCAATGAGACAGACAAATTGACTTGGTTGAATTCCTTTCACATCACTTAGAGGGTGTTGCAAGAGCCGAATTCACCCTGGTTCTCCACACTAAACTTGGAGAAGCTGCGTATTAGCAAACGTAGTAGATTCAAATAAAGATGGGTGGATTTTAGGTACAGTTGCTGGAGCGAATACCCTTTTGGTAATCTGTAAGTGATCAACATGCAGCTAAAGTCATGGGAAGAACGCTTGCTAGAGTTAATGGAAGATAGATGAGGTCTTGAGAGCTTCTCCTAGGACTGTTTTTACAAGGAGAGGTAAATGACTACTGAAAAAAATTATCACCGGGTATGCAACAGTATGTGGACATCAAAAAACAATATCCAGATGCTTTTTGGCTTTTTCGCATGGGTGATTTTTATGAGTTGTTTTATGAAGATGCAGTCAATGCTGCACAGATACTAGAAATCTCACTGACCAGTCGCAATAAAAATGCTGAAAAATCCGATTCCTATGGCTGGTGTTCCTTATCACTCTGCCCAACAGTATATCGATGTCCCGTCGAGCGCGGCTACAAGGTTGCTATTGCTGAACAGATGGAAGATCCCAAACAAGCTGTCGGTGTCGTAAAGCGTGAGGTCGTCCAGGTCATTACACCAGGGACGGTGGTTGACAGTAGCAAACCAGATAGTCACAATAACTTTTTAGTGGCTATTGATCGTGATGGCTCTTCAATATGGTTTTGGCTCTATATGGACCCTAGTGACAGGCGATTTTATGTAACGGGATTATCAGATTTCTCAGTCTGTGGTGAAATTCGAAAATCTAAAGGCCAGAGAAGTGGTGATTGGTTACGACTTGTCTGAAGCGGAAGAGCAGATTCTCAGCCGTCAAATGAATCTAGTGTTTCCCTACGAACAGGAAGATATGAAGACCTTCATCTATTAGATTCAGGATTGGCCCATGTTGAGCAAGCGGCTAGCAGTAAACTCTCCAGTATGTTCATCTGGGACGCAGATGAGAGTTGAATCACTTAAAACCCTGTTATCCGTTATGAAATCAAAGATTTTTGTAGATGGATTTTATGACTCAAGGCTAGCCTGGATTTGGTTGAAAATGCTCGCTCAGGCAAGAAACAAGGCAGTCTTTTCTGGCTACTAGATGAAACCAAGACTGCCATGGTGGTGCTCTTACGTTCCTGGATTCAACGCTCTTTGATTGATAAGGACCGTATCCTTGAACGTCAGGAGGTTGTGCAAAGTCTTTCTGGACTATTTCTTTTGAGCGCAGTGATTTGACAGAAAGTCTCAAGGGAGTTCTACGATATCGAGCGTCTGGCCAGTCGAGTGTCTTTTTGGGAAAAGTAACCCTAAAGACCCTTGCAATTAGCGACTACCTTTGGGAAGTGTTCCACGAATACGCGCCATTTTAGAGGGAATGGAGCAACCAGCTCTAGCTTATCTAATTGAACAACTGGATGCTATTCCTGAGTTGGAAAGTTTGATTAGCGCAGCCATTGCTCCTGAGGCTCCTCACGTGATTACAGAAGGTGGTATTATTCGAACGGGCTTTGATGAGACCTTGGACAAATACCGTCGTGTTCTCAGAGAAGGAACCAGTTGGATTGCTGAGATTGAAGCCAAGGAAAGAGAAAACTCTGGCATCCATACTCTCAAGATTGATTACACTAAAAAAGACGGCTACTATTTCCATGTGACCAACTCGCAGCTCGGTAACGTACCAGCCCACTTCTTCCGCAAGGCCACGCTGAAAAACTCTGAGCGTTTTGGGACAGAGGAGTTAGCGCGTATCGAAGGTGAAATGTTAGAGGCGCGTGAGAAATCAGCTAATCTTGAATACGAAATCTTTATGCGAATCCGTGAGGAGGTTGGTAAGTATATCCAACGTCTACAGGCTCTGGCTCAAGGAATTGCAGACTGTTGATGTCTTGTAAGGCTTTGGCAGTAGTTGCTGAAAAAGCAACACCTGATTCGACCAGAGTTTGGGCAAGAGTCGCGGATTGATATCCAAAATGGTCGTCACGCAGTTGTTGAAAAGGTCATGGGAGCTCAGACCTATATTCCCAATAGTATCCAGATGGATGAAGACACCAGCATCCAACTGATCACAGGGCCTAATATGAGCGGGAAGTCAACCTACATGCGTCAACCAGCCATTACAGCGGTTATGGCTCAGATGGGTTCTTATGTTCCTGCAGAAAGTGCCCGCTGCCAATCTTTGATGCAATTTTTACACGTATCGGTGCAGCGGATGACTTGGTTTCAGGCCAATCTACTTTTATGGTAGAGATGATGGAAGCTAACAATGCCATTTCTCATGCGACAAAGGATTCATTGATTCTTTTTGATGAGCTTGGCCGTGGAACCGCAACTTATGATGGGATGGCTCTAGCCCAGTCTATTATCGAGTACATTCATGAGCATATTGGAGCCAAGACTCTTTTTGCGACACACTACCATGAATTAACCAGTCTGGAGACTAGTCTTGAACATCTAGTTAATGTTCACGTGGCTACGCTTGAGCAAAATGGTCAGGTCACTTTCCTTCATAAGATTGAACCAGGGCCAGCTGATAAATCATACGGTATCCACGTTGCTAAGATTGCAGGTTTGCACAGCAGACTTGCTAAAAAGAGCGGATGCGATTTTTAACTCAATTAGAAAGCCAGGGTCAGGAAAACCCAATTCCTACCAAACAAAACACTGTCACGAGCAAATGTCTCTTTGATGAAAAAGAAGAAAAATCCTATCCCTAGCAGAGTTGGCTGAAGTAGATGTTTACAATATGACACCTATGCAAGCTTCATGAATCTCTTGTTAGAGCTGAAGCAAAATAGAGTACAAAAACCCACTCACAAAAGGAGTGGGTTTTTAGGTCTTATTTTTTATGAGCCAATAGTTGATTGATGTGGGCAACCTTGGATTCTCTCTTGTAGAGAATAACCCAGATGATGAGGTAGACGATTGCAAACTCTGGGATGAGCTGAAGGATGAAAGTCCAGTGAAGGGGAACCAACTCGGCTAGGATTGCTAGAGGGACAAAAACCTCAGCAGCATAAGGAAGAAGTGAGTGACAGTAGCTCGAAGGAGACTCCAGTCTTGAGCAAAGAGACGACCGCCAAAACTAAAAGAGAACACCAATCGCTGCCCAGATAAGCAGACAATAGTAAGACGAGTGATCCATGCACCTGATGTTGGGTCGTGAATTGACCAATCAAAGAGTTGGGGGCTGAGAGGCGCGTAGTTACTTGCTGAGTGGATAAACGAAAAGATAATAGATAGGATGAGACCGATGAGGATACCAGTTGTGGCATCGTGGAAATACTGTGTTTTTCATAGTTCTACTCTCTCCTTAATAGCTTTGAGGTAACGGCAGAGATGAGTAGGTAAAACTGTCGTTTTTGAGATAGATTTCAATCAAAGCCGTTAGAGGTTAGTTTAGATGACTGATAGCGTCAATGTTTTACAATTTCAGATTGGGAAATTTGGATAAAGGAAGCAGGTAAGATTAACTGCTTGGTAGAGACGAATGTCGAGCATGAGGTTCGACCGTCCGTTTCTCAGCTTTCAGTAATTTTACGGTTTTCAACGTAAATCGTTGAATCTTTTGAATTTCGATAAGAAAAACCTGATCTTGAAATTTTCCTGTAAGAGTTTCTTTTTGTTCCAAAGATTGGACAAAAGTCTTGAACCTCTTTGGACTTTAGATGACAAGGTCGGTGCCTCCTATGATGATTTGTTCATGCGTATTGTTGATCAATGTCAAGTCTGACTTTCATAATTTCTCCTTTCATCAAGTTGTAATAGAGACCCTCTTTACCTAAAATCTATTAAACACCATTTTGTTGACAATTACAAGAAGCTTTGGTTCATGTGGTCGATTGAAGAGTCTATCCGGTAGGCGAACGTTTTCAACTAAATTTAAAGAGCAAAAGAAGTCAAAACAAGAAGAAAATATATTGACATAGAAAAAGGGTGCGTACAATGTTAGACGGTACCTACTGGTCTCTCAAGAGTACAGACGATGCTGACAAATGTTGCAAAAAGTACTACGACAGATGATAGCTGTCGCCAAGTGTATCACTCACCAAAATAAAAACACAGGAGAATGTAGATGCCTACAATTAACCAATTGGTTCGCAAACCGCGTAAATCAAAAGTAGAAAAATCTAAATCACCAGCTTTGAACGTTGGTTACAACAGTCATAAAAAAGTTCAAACAAACGTTTCTTCACCACAAAAACGTGGTGTTGCAACTCGTTGGAACAATGACACCTAAAACCTAATCTGCCCTTCGTAAATTTGTTTCGTGCACGTTTGAGCAACCTCTATCGAAAGTTACTGCCTCACATCCCAGGTATCGACACAACTTGCAGTATAACAGTGTGGTGCTTCTTCGTGGTGGACGTGTAAAAAGACCTTCCAGGGTACGTTACAGCATATCGTCGCAGTGCTTGATATCTGCAGGTGTTAACGATCGTAAACAAGGCCGTTCTAAATACGGTACTAAACGTCCAAAAGCATAAGGAAAGGGGATAAAGAGAAATGAGTCGTAAAAATAGAGCTCCAAAACCTGACGTATGGCCAGATCCGCTTTACACTTCACAATTAGTTACTCGTCTTATCAACGCAAGAGGCTTGATGGTAAACGTGGTACATTGCCTTCAATCGGTTTGACGGTGCTGAGCAAAATCAGTAGCTACCGTAACGATGCGCCTCGAAAGCACGAAACAGCTATGGAAAACATCATGCCCAGTCAGACGTGGTCGTACGTGCATCGTGTTGGTGGATCTAACTACGAGCCCAGCTGAAGTTTCGTCCAGGTATACGTCAGTACGACACTTCGACTTTGCGTTGTTTATACTAATCGCTCTCCGCCTTCGTGGTGAACACACACAATGCAAGCCGTCTATGCAAAAGAAATCGCGGATGCTGCTAACAACACTGGTGCGGCGAGTTGAAAGACGTGAAGACACTCACCGATGCATGGCTGAAGTAACCGGTGCCACATCCGTTGGTAAAGATTAAGATACTATACGCGTTAAAAAGCGACTGAAAATTAGGAAAGCTTTGACGCAGATCAACGATCCTAGGAAAGCTTTATCTATTTTCCGAGCTTTTAGCCCGAGTTCAATTGAGCTCACAAATCGGCTAACTAACTTTGTAGCCCGACTGACTCAACTTCTCCTATCTCACAAGTTGAAACCAACTAGACAAGATAAACAGCTCGAGAACGGGTGGGTCGCCTAATCCGTTTTTAATGAAATCGTGTATATTAATAGAATAGGAAAACACATAGGAGGAAACAAACTCTGCATGGCACGCGAATTTTCACTAGAAAAACTCGTCGTATCATTATCATGCCTCCGTTGATCGGTAAACAACTACTAACTGGAGCGTATCCTTTACTACGCTGGTAAAAATCCACAAAATCGGTAGAAACTCACGAAGCCAGCGTCTGGAAATGGACTCGGGATGGGCAAGAGCAAGAACGTGGTATCATCATCAATATCATGCTGCGACAACAGCTCAATGGAACAACCACTCGCAAACGTATCTATCGACACACCAGGACACGTGGACTTCACAATCCAGTACAACGTTCTTCTTCTTCGTGTATTGGACGGTGCAGTTACAGTTCTTGACTCACAATCAGGTGTTGAGCCTCAGGCTTCAAACACAGCTTTGGCGTCAAGCAACTGAGGTACGGAGTCTCCACGTATCGTATGTTGCCAGCAAATGGACAAAATCGAGTGCTGACTTCACTCAGCTGCGTCAAGTGCACGATCGTCTTCAAGCTAATGCACACCCAATTCAATTGCCACCAGTCGGTTCTGGAAGATGACCGTGGATCATCGACTTGATCAAGATGAAGCTGAAATCTATACTAACGACCTGGTGCAGATATCCTTGAAGAAGAAGACATTCCAAAGGAATACCTTGGACCGAGCTCAAGAATACCGTGAAAAGTGGTTGAGAGAGCGAAGTTGCTGAAACTGATGAAGAAATTGATGATGAGATATCTTGTGAAGGTGAAATCGCTAACGAAGAACTGAAAGCTGCTATCCGTAAAGCAACCATCAACGCCGAGTCTTCCTCAGTATTGTGTGGTTCTGCCTTCAGGCACGTGTTGCGGTCAACTGATGCTTGACGTGCGGTTATCGATCACCTTCGCCCACTTTGATATCCCAGCCGACTCGCCATCAGCAGATACAGATGAAGAAGAAACTCGTCCAGCATCTGACGAAGTAGCCATTGCATGTCTTGCAGCTCGTCAAGATCTGTGGCCGATCTATTCGTAGGTCAATGTTTGACGTTCTTTCCCGTGTTTACTTCCAGGTGTACTTTCAATCAGGTTTCTACGTGTTGAACACTTCTAAAGGTAAAGCGTGAACGTATCGGACAGCATCCCTTCAAATGCACGCTAACAGCCGTCAAGAAATCGACACCGTTTACTCCAGGTGATATAACTGCTGCTGCCGCTCGTGAAAGATACTACAACTGGGTGACCATTGACGGATGAAAAAGCGAAAATCAGTCCTTGAGTCAATCAACGTTCCAGAAACCAGTGGTCTAATTGATGGTTGACGCCAAAATCTAAAAGCAGACCAAGACAAGATGGGTATCGCCTTCAAAAGTGGCTGGAAGAAGATCCAACATTCCGCGCGTTGAAACTAACGCTGAGCTGGTGAACACGGTAGCTCTGGTAGTGGGTGAGCTTCACCTTGACTGTCCTTGTTGACCGTATGCCGTCGATGAACGTGCAAAATTGAAGCGAACGTGCGAAATTGCTCCTCACAAGTATCTTACCGTAAACAGCGACCGCGCTTCTACCTCAGCGCGTCGGTCTACCAAACGCAGTCTGGTGGTAAGGTCAAATTCGGTGATGTATGGATTGAATATACTCCAAACGAAGAAGGTAAAGGATGCGAGATTCGGGTCGAAAACGCACGTCGATGGTGTGGTTCCTCGAATTTATCCCAGCAGTTTGAAAAAGGTGCTGTAGAAGCAATAGCTAACGGTGTTCTTGCAGGTTACTCAATTGTTGACGTTAAAGCCAAGCTTTACGATGGTCTCGCACCACGATGTCGATCGTCTGAAACCGCCTTCAAGATCGCTGCATCTCTGGCGCTAAAGAAGCTGCGAGCTGCACGACCAGCCATCCTCTGACCAATGATGCTTGTAGTACATCGTTCAAGAAGAAAACAGCGATGTTATGAGGGTCACGTAACGCTGCTCGTCGTGGACGTGTGTGATGGTATGGAAGCAACACGGTAACCAGCCAAATCGTTCTTGTGCTTACGTTCCACTTGCTAGAAATGCTCGGTTACGCAACAGTTCTTCGTTCTCGCATCACAAGGACGTGGTATCATACATGATGTTCAGACCACTGACAGATGCACTCAAAGTCGGTACAAGAAAGAAATCACTAAGAAAGAAACGAAAGGTGAAGCACAATTCACCGTCACTTTTAAAAAGAAGTCGCTGTGGCTTCTTCTCTGTTTGCAGGAAAATAGCTAAACTGGCCTTTAAATATGATAAAATAGAAGGAGGAGTATTGTGAGAGGAAAATGGATGTCAACCACTTTTGAAATTTAATGAGTCAGTTAGAATTCCTGCTGAGATAAAAATCATGAAGCTGTCTCCTACAGAGCAGATTGAACAAGTTATTGTACACAAACAAAAGTAAAATTTGGGAGTTTTCGTTTTGTTCTTTGGAGAATATCTTGCTCTTTGAACTCTTTTTAGCGTTGAAGAAGAGTCTGAAAGAAGAAGCTTTTCGAAAACAGTGGTATCAAGCGACTTTTCGAGAGCTGTTAAAACGAAAATCAAGATTTTCAAGAGAGCTTTACAGGCCTACTATCGGAGTGCTTTTTCGAGATGCACTTATTGCAGCCAGAGTCGTTTCACTAGTATCAAAAACCATGTCTTAGGTTCGAGAGTGATCAGTTGATTATTGAGGCTTCGAAGCAGCAGATATAGAGCATTTTAGAAAAACCACCATCCAATCTCAGTAAACAGCTGGAACTTTTTTGGCTTTCCTAAATTCATTTGTGTTTTAGAGAAAATGAAGATTTGACCAAGGGAAGAACAGGATGCTTTTTCATTCTGAGAATCAATGATTGTTGAGGCTGTTAATGAAGAAACTCTTAGGGCTATGGAATCAATAGAACAGATGGCACCGCCACCTCCAGTTGAGGACAAACCTGTCTTTTGATTTTTCAAGCTAAGAAGGCAGTTGCCAAGCCAAACTAGACAAGGCAGAAAGTTACCCAATGATCGAAGTCAATACTGAGGAGAACCGTCTAGTCTTTGAAGGAGTTGTCTTTGATGTTGAGCAAAAGGTGACTCGGACAGGTCGTGTTTTGATTAACTTCAAGATGACCGACTATACATCTAGCTTCTCCATGCAAAAATGGGTTAAAAATGAAGAAGAAGTTTCAGAAATTTGACATGATCAAGAAAAATTCTTGGCTCCGTGTTCGAGGAAATGTCGAGGTCAATAATTTTACACGAGATTTGACCATGAATGTTCAGGACGTGCAGGAAGTTGTTCACTATGAACGTAAGGACTTGATGCCAGAAGGTGAGCGTCGCGTTGAGTTCCATGCACATACCAATATGTCGACCATGGATGCTCTGCCTGAAGTCGAAGAACTCGTTGCGAAAGCATGGGCCAAATGGGGACACAAGGCAGTGCAATCACAGACCACGGGAATGTTCAATCCTTCCCTCATGGCTATAAGGCAGCCAAGAAAGCTGGTATTCAGCTCATTTATGGAATGGAAGCAAATATCGTAGAAGACCGTGTTCCTATCGTCTATAACGAAGTGGAGATGGACCTTTCTGAAGCGACTTATGTAGTCTTTGACGTGGAAACGACAGGTCTATCTGCTATCTATAATGACTTGATTCAGGTGGCAGCTTCCAAGATGTATAAGGGAAATATCATTGCTGAGTTTGATGACTCATCAATCCTGGGCACCCTTTGTCAGCCTTTTACGACAGAATTGACGGGAATTACGGATGACCATGTAAAATGCCAAACCCTTGGTTCAAGTTCTGAAAGAATTCCAAGAATTCTGTAAAGATACCGTTCTGTAGCCCATAATGCAACCTTTGACGTTGGCTTTTATGAACGCCAACCACGAGCGCTCATGGACTCGCCAAAAATCACACAACCTGTCATGTGATACGTTAGAATTCGCCAGAAATCTCTATCCTGAATACAAAACGTCATGGTCTAGGACCTTGACTAAACGTTTTTGGTGTAGCTCTAGAACACCACCACATGGCTAACTCATGATGCGGAGCAACTGGCCGTCTGCTTTTCATCTTTATCATAGGAAGTGGCAGAAAAACATGGTGTTACTAACTTGCATATGATAATCCTGATTTGATCATGCAGATTCCTCATAAAAAAGCTTCGAGTCAAGCATGCGACCATCTATGTAGAAAAATCAGGTGGGCTTGAAAAATATCTTTTGTTGGTTTCTCTCTCCAAATACTCAGTATTTTGAAGGAGTACCACGGATTCTACTGTACGGTTCTGATGCCCATCGAGAAGGTTTAATCTTGGGACTCGGCTTGCATGGAAGGAGAAGTCTTTGATGCAGTCGTGTCACAAGGAGCAGATGCGGCAGTCGAAGTAGCTAAAATACTATGACTTTATCGAGGTTATGCCTCCGGCTATCTATGCACCTCTGATTGTCAAGGAGCAGGTTAAGGATATGGAGGAACTCCACACCATTATCAAGAGCTTGATTGAGGTTGGAGAGCGCCTTGGAAAACCAGTTCTAGCGACAGGAAATGTCCACTATCTCGAACCCGAGGATGAGGATTTATCGAGAAATCATCGTGCGAAGTCTGAGGTCAGGAGCCATGATCAACCGGACCATTGGGCACGGAGGAAGATGCCCAGCCAGCGCCACTACTCCAAAAAGCGCATTTTAGAACCACCAATGAAATGCTGGATGAATTTGCCTTTTTGGGAGAAGACTTGGCGCGCAAGATTGTTATTGAAAACACCAATGTACTCGCAGAGACCTTTGAGCCGGTCGAAGTGGTCAAGGGTGACTCCTACGCCATTTATCGACAAGGCTGAAGAAACAGTTGCTGAATTGACCTATAAGCTGAGCTCTTTGAAATCTATGGTAATCCACTTCCTGATATTGTCGATCTGCGAATTGAAAAGAATTAACCTCTATTCTGGGGAATGGCTTTTGCCGTGATTTATCTGGCTTCACAGATGCTGGTGCACCGTTCCAACGAGCGGGCTATCTGGTTGATCGCGTGGATCTGTCGGATCCAGCTTTGTCGCGACCATGCGATTGGGATCACCGAGGTCAATCCACTCTCGCCTCACTATGTTTGCAGCCAGTGCCAGTACAGTGAATTCATCACAGACGGTTCTTATGGATCTGGTTTTGATATGCCAGATAAAGACTGTCCAAACTGTGGCCATAAGCTCAGTAAGAATGGACAGGACATTCCTTTCGAGACCTTCCTTGGTTTTGATGGGGACAAGGCACCCGATATCGATTTGAACTTCTCTGGTGAGGATCAACCGAGCGCCCATTTGGATGTCCGGGATATCTTTGGGGAAGAATACGCCTTCCGTGCCGGAACGGTTGGTACGGTGGCTGCTAAAACAGCCTATGGATTTGTCAAAGGTTACGAGCGTGACTACGGCGAAGTTCTACCGTGAAGCCGAAGTGAGAGCCAGCCTAGCTCAAGGTGCTGCGTGTTAAACGTACGACCGGTCAGCACCCAGGAGGAATCGTTGTTATCCCTACTATATGGATGTCTATGACTTTACCCAGTACAGTATCCTGCAGATGATGTAACGGCTGAATGGCAGACGACTCACTTTAACTTCCACGATATCGATGAGAACGTCCTCAAACTCGATGTTCTTGGTCATGATGATCCGACCATGATCTCGCAAGCTCCAGGACTTATCAGGCATTGATCCAAATGATATCCCTATGGATGATCCTGATGTCATGGCCCTCTTCTGCACAGGATATCCTGGGAGTGACACCTGAACAAATCAGTCACTTCGACCGGTATGTTTGGAATTCCAGAGTTTGGGACCAACTTTGTTCGCGGAATGGCGGATGAAACCCATCCGACGACCTTTGCCGAGTTGCTACAGCTTGGTCTGTCTCACGGTACCGACGTATGGTTGAAATGCCCAAGACTTTGATCAAGGCTGGAATTGCGGATCTATCAACCGTTATCGGATGTCGGGATGACATCATGGTTTACCTCATGCACGCTGGCCTCAGATCCAAAGATGGCCTTTACCATCATGGAGCGGGTGCGTAAGGGAATGTGGCTCAAAATATCGAAGAAGAGCGCAATGGTTATATCGAAGCTCATGAAGGCTAACAATGTACCTGAGTGGTATATCGAATCTTGTGGGAAAAATCAAGTATATGTTCCTAAAGCCCATGCGGCAGCTCTACGTTATGATGGCCTCGTGTAGCCTATTTCAAGGTTCACCATCCGATTTATTATTACTGTGCTTACTCCATCCGTGCCAAGGCTCTTTGATATTAAGACCATAGGGGCAGGCTTGGAAGCTATCAAACGCAAGATGCAAAGAAATTGCTGAAAAGCGCAAGAACAATGAGGCTTCCAACGTAGAAATCGACTCTACACAACACTTGGAAATCGTTAATGAGATGTGGGAACGTGGCTTCAAATTTGGGAAGTTGGACCTCTATCGCAGTGATGCGACCGAATTCATCATCGACGGAGACACCTCATCCCACCATTTGTCGCTATGGATGGCCTAGGAGAGAACGTTGCTAAAGCAATTAGTTCGAGCTCGTCAAGAGGGAGAATTCCTCTCTAAAACAGAACTCCGCAAGCGTGGTGGACTCTCATCAACCTTGGTTGAAAAAGATGGATGAAATGGGGAATTCTCGGCTAATATGCCAGAGGATAACCAGCTGAGTTTGTTTTGATGATTTGTTTTAAGAAGGCAGATTAGCCTCAATTTTAACAGAGATAGTTTGATAATTAAAAATAACAGGACATTGGACAATCCTGTTATTTTTTTAATTGTGAACATAAATATACTAACAGCTAGATTACTAATCCTCTAAGACTATCTCATCTTCTTTTTAGGTCTTCTATCAGTTTCTGCTTGTAATGAGTGAGAGAAAGTATTTTTAGCCTACCCAAGATTTTTAAATAAGTCAAATAATTCTTTTGTTTTTCAATAATATCTTCTGGTCCGATAGTTTGTTCAATTAAATGGTTGTCTTTGCAAAAATGAGTATTAGGGGATTATTATCTATTGTACGGTAGGATGTATAATTAATAGTATTGTCGAAAAATAATAAATAAAAACTCTGAAGGTTATCTTGGGAGTGTATGAATCCTAGCCAAGAGGTGTATTGTTAGAATCAGAATTAACAATATTTTTACTGGAAAATTGAGAATGTAATATTCAAATAAGTCCTCTTCATCAGATTTAGATTCTTCAAATTTATCTAATAAAGGGATTAAAGATATTATTATTAAGCGCTGAGTACTCATATCCTCTAACATAAAAATACTGAATCTGCACTAGTGCTAAATTTTTCCTGATTCTATTAGATGAAAGCTATAGTCACGCATCTTACTATCCGTTTGTATATTTAGAAAATAAGCAACAAAATATTCTTGGAAGGAACGATGGGAGAACTTGTATCTGTTTCCTTCCTTGTATAGTACACATAGGCAGTTTTCTAAATCGTCTATAAAATTGCGTATATTGAGAACGTTTTTAATTCGAGGAGGAAATATTTTAAAAATTTCGTCAATCTCTGGGAAGGTAAACTCTGTTTTTGCTTTTTGATATGTTAGAAAACAGAAGATTGCAAAACACTCTTTAAAAGTATCTGAACTTAAATCTGATAACATTTTTCGTCGATAACTTTTCGTAGCATCGTGCTTCGAGAGCATGGTATCAAAGGCTTGATAGTAGAATAGGTGTAATTTTTGCGGGATTTCTGCATAGTCATTGTAAGTGGAGAGCATAATATTTAGTAGCAGAGGATTTGAAGCAAAGGATTCATGTCTATCATATAAACCACTTTCTAGATCACGAATAAATTTATTTTTGAGTTCCTCATCTGGATATTCAATTTTTGTAATAAGACTTATAGCTTGTTCCTTAGTAAAAGGAACAGCTTTTAAAACTGTGAAACGTTGAAATTCAATGAATTCGGATTCGCTATAAGGTCTGGAAGAAAGGATATAATGGTTTTCAGGATATTTGTCACAAAAATCATTTAACTTCTTGAAAAATTCTTTTTGGTTTTCGCTATACAATTCATCATAGCCATCCAATAGGAATAAAAAGCATCCAGATTGAAGTGCATAATCTAAATATTCTTCTTGAAATGTATTGTGAAATTGATTTCAGTTTTTAACAGTAATTTTTCAAGGTCTAAATGTCCTCGTCGTTGAAATCTTTTAATTCAATAAAAATAGGAATATAGTCTTTTAATTTCAATTCACTTAGAAATAGGTGTTTCATAAGAGTAGATTTACCAATTCCACCAGAACCTTCAATAATTAAAAATTTTTGAGAGATCAGTTAGTACTTGTGTTGTAGCGGGCATGATGATATCTGAACCTTTTTATAAAAGGAACTTCAAAAAGCTATACAATTTTTTGGGTTCTATTCCGTGAGATAATCGTTTTTGGTTTTACTATATTTTTCATAGAATTTGTCAAATAAAGCTTGGAATGAATTTCTAGATCAATTTTTAGCCTCATTGTAGAGTGTTTTAAATTTGTCAGTTGTTTTGGAAATAATAGGTGAAAAGTATTTATCCAGAATAGCACTAGTAATTGTCTTGTAATTTCATTGTTAAAGATTTCGTCCATCATTTTTGCTCCTGTGTATTTTTTAGTGTATATCCATAGAATATCACCTATCTTTTTTATATCAATATAACTAAAGAAGAGTGTCAATATAGCTGTATATTGTGTTTTCCAATTCTTGGATAGTAATTAAAAACAAGCTTTTAATAGACTTTGTTTTTAAAATGCTAATATATGTGATATACTAGTAACGGAGGACATTTGATGAAACTAAAAATTTTTGCGGAAGACAAACCTGCTCGAGGTTTTTGAATATCAGTTAGAGCTTGCTGATCAGACAATTCTTCTATCGACAGCACTCTTGTCTGGTGCTATTGCTTTAGCAGGATTATTGTCTGCTTTGAAAGAAAAATAAAAATAGAAAGAGAAAAAGAAAATGGTTTTACCAAATTTTTAAAGAAAAATCTAGAAAAATACGCTAAGCTTTTTGTTTTGCAAACGGAGTTGACGTGCAACCTGGTCACACTCTGGCTCTCTCAATCGATGTGGAGCAACGCGAGTTGTCTCACTTAATCGTCGAAAAAGCTTATGCACTTGGAGCGCACGAAGTTATCGTTCAATGGGCAGATGACTTTTGTAAACCGTGAGAAATTCCTTCACGCGCCACTAGAACGCTTTTGGACAATGTGCCAGAATACAAGATTGCTGAGATGAATTACCTTCTTGAAAAACAAAGCAAGTCGTCTCGGTGTTCGTTCTTCTGATCCAGGTGCCTTGAACGGAGTGGATGCAGAAAAACTTTCTGCTTCTGCAAAAGCGATGGGGAATCGCCATGAAGCCGATGCGTATCGCCACTCAATCCAACAAGGTTAGTTGGACAGTTGCAGCAGCTGCTGGACTCGAGTGGGCTAAGAAGGTCTTTCCAAATGTTGCGAGTGACGAAGAAGCAGTAGACCTCCTTTGGGATCAAATCTTTAAGACTTGCCGTATCTACGAAGAAGATCCAGTTAAGGCTTGGCAAGAACATGCAGCTATTCTCAAGAGCAAGAGGAAATGCTAAATAGAGAACAATTCTCAGCCCTTCACTACACAGCCCCTGGAACAGACTTGACACTTGGCTTGCCTAAGAACCACGTTTGGGAATCAGCTGGAGCTATCAATGCTCAAGGTGAAGGATTCTTGCCAAATATGCCAACAGAAGAAGTCTTACAGCCCCTGACTTCCCGTCGTGCAGATGGTTATGTAACATCTACGAAAACCTCTTAGCTACAATGGAAATATCATCGAAGGCATCAAGGTGACCTTTGAAAATGGTCAAATCGTTGATATCACAGCTGAAAAGGGTGATCAAGTAATGAAGGATCTCGTCTTTAAGAATGCTGGTGCGCGTGCCTTGGGTGAATGTGCCTTGGTACCAGATCCAAGCCCAATTTCTCAGTCAGGCATTACCTTCTTTAATACTCTTTTCGATGAAAATGCTTCTAACCACTTAGCTATCGGTGCAGCCTATGCAACGAGCGTTGTTGGTGGAGCAGAGATGAGCGAAGAAGAACTGAAGCTGCAGGGCTTTAACCGTTCAGATGTTCACGTTGACTTTATGATTGGTTCTAATCCAAATGGATATCGACGGTATCCGTGAGGATGGAACACGCGTACCACTCTTCCGCAATGGAGATTGGGCAATTTAAGGAGAAACTATGATTGGAAGTATGTTTGTCGGTCTTTTGATCGGACTATTAGCAGGAGCTATCACCAATCGTGGAGAACGGATGGGATGCTTCATAAAATGTTTCTCGGCTGGATTGGTGCCTTTTAGGACAATTACTCTTTGGTGCTTGAGGGACCAAGCCTGAACGGTACTGCACATTATCCCATCAGTTCTCGGTGCCATGATTTTGTTAGCCATCTTTTGGGAAAGAGGAAGCTAAGTTTCGATTTGAAAAGCTTGTTTAACAATAAAAGATAAAAGAGGTTGGAATTGTTTCCGACCTCTTTTAACATCTGTGCCAGGATAATAGGACTTGCAGTGACTGGTTCTTTTTATATTGCGTCAAGTATGGTACAATAAAAAGCATGAGAATTCAACAATTACACTATATTATCAAAATTGTAGAGACTGGTTCCATGAATGAAGCTGCCAAGCAACTTTTCATTACACAACCGAGTCTATCAAATGCCGTTCGTGACCTAGAAAATGAGATGGGGATTGAGATTTTTATCCGAAATCCTAAGGGAATTACCCTCACACGTGATGGGATGGAGTTTTTATCCTATGCCCGTCAGGTTGTCGAACAAACCCAACTCCTAGAAGAACGTTATAAGAATCCATCGCATCGCGAGCTTTTTAGTGTGTCTTCGCAACACTATGCCTTCGTAGTCAATGCCTTTGTTTCCTTGCTCAAGAAGAGCGATATGGAAAAGTACGAGCTTTTTTTGCGTGAAACCAGAACCTGGGAAATCATTGACGATGTCAAGAACTTCCGAAGTGAAGTCGGAGTCCTCTTTTTAAATAGCTATAACCGGGATGTCCTTTCGAAGATGTTGGATGACAACCATCTCGTTGCCCACCATCTCTTTACAGCCCAACCCCATATCTTTGTCAGCAAGTCCAACCCTCTTGCTAAAAGAGACAAGGTGCAGTTATCAGATCTAGAAGACTTCCATACTTTGAGCTATGACCAAGGGACCCATAATTCCTTCTATTTCTCAGAGGAGATTTTGTCTCAGGAACACCACAAGAAATCCATCGTTGTTAGTGACCGTGCGACCTTGTTCAATCTCTTGATTGGTTTGGACGGTTATACCATCGCGACAGGTATCCTCAATAGTAATCTTAATGGGGACAATATCGTTTCGATTCCACTTGATATTGATGATCCGATTGAGTTGGTTTTATATCCAGCATGAAAAAGACTAGCTTTGTCTAAGATGGGTGAACGCTTCATCGAGCACTCTACTTGAAAGTTCGCTTTGATAAGTAATTTGAATAAAATGAGAAGAGAAAAGAAGAATGACGACATTAAATACAAATGATTTTGATTTTCACTTGCCGGAGGAATTGATTGCTCAGACGCCTCTGGAAAAGCGCGATGCCTCTAGACTCTTGATGGTCAATCGCCAGACTGGAGAATTTCAAGATCGCCACTTTCACTCCATTATCGAAATGCTAGAGCCAGGCGATGCCTTGGTTATGAATGATACCCGTGTCTTGCCAGCTCGACTTCATGGTCAAAAAGAAGAAGAAACAGGGGGCCATGTTGAACTCTTGCTCTTGAAAAATACGGCAGGAGACGAATGGGAAGTCTTGGCGAAGCCAGCTAAGCGTCTCAAGGTCGGTGCCCGTGTTGTCTTTGGGGATGGTCGCCTCAGCGCAGTCGTGACCGAGGAATTAACCCATGGTGGTCGTATTGTTCGCTTTGAGTATGAGGGAATTTTCCTAGAAGTGCTTGAAAGCCTTGGAGAAATGCCTTTGCCTCCTTATATCCATGAAAAGTTGGATGATCGCGAACGTTACCAGACCGTCTATGCCAAGGAGAGTGGCTCAGCTGCTGCTCCTACTGCAGGTTTGCATTTTACTAAAGAATTACTAGAAGAAATCCAGCAAAAAGGAGTTCACTTAGTCTACTTGACCTTGCACGTTGGTCTTGGAACCTTTAGACCTGTTTCCGTAGATAATCTAGATGAGCATGAGATGCATTCAGAGTTTTATCAGTTGTCTGAGGAAGCCGCTTCGACCTTGCGACAGGTCAAGGAAAATGGTGGTCGTGTTATTGCTGTGGGGACTACCTCTATCCGTACGCTAGAAACCATCGGAAGCAAGTTCGACGGACAGATCCAAGCCGACTCTGGCTGGACTAATATCTTTATCAAGCCGGGCTATGACTGGAAAGTGGTGGATGCTTTTTCTACTAATTTCCACCTGCCGAAGTCTACCTTGGTCATGCTTGTCTCAGCCTTTGCAGGCCGAGAATTGGTCCTCGAAGCCTACCAGCATGCTATCGATGAAAAATACCGTTTCTTTAGCTTTGGCGATGCCATGTTTATCTACTAAAAAACGAGCAAATCAAAACTAGAGATAGAAGGGCTAATTCTTAATAGGATGAGCCTTTTTGATATCAGATAGCTGTTGAATTAAAAGCAAATAAATGATACACTGAAGACTACGAGAAAGCCGTCAAAATATGCAAAAATCTGACGAGCTACTTTTTATCTGTATCTATTTCAAAGGAGATTTTTATGAAACAAAACATTGCGCTATACGAGCCTATCAGTCCTGACCTTGTTGGCTGCCTTGACCTTGGCTGCCTGTGGTGGAAAAACTGACAAGAATACATCATCTTCAATCCAAAAGGAAACAACAAGCAAGGTGACTACAGAGTCCGCAAGTAAAACAGAAGCAAGCCAAAAGAGGGCAGAAGCCAGAAACAAATAGTGCGACAGAAGCTGCAACCACTCAAGCAGGGCAAACGGAAGATAAGCAAAAATCACAAGAGGCTTACGCTAAATTTGTAGGAACTTGGGAAAATTATGCGGGAACAACTGCAACAGTCACAGCTGATGGAATCGTGACCATCCAAAGTTCAAATGGAACCTTTAAATACGAGATGGGTCAAGTAGAGGAAAAAGATGGCTACTACTCAACAGGTATTCATCTTGTCGGTGGTGGACAAGGGGCACGACTGATTTTACCCCCAGCTGGAGTCCAAAACGAAGCGACAGGTACAGACAGTAGCCAAGATGTCTTGTCCATCGGTCAATCTGTAAGCGACAAAAGATAACCAATTTTACCGGAATTAAGCACATCAATCAGAAGTAGGGGTGGACAATTGCCCTTGCTTTCTAACCAATTTTAAAAAGGGTGTAAAATGATAATACCTTTTGTTTTTCTTTATCATCTATATGTTATTCATCTTTGTTTTTGTAGCAGGGGATTGTTTATTGGGCCATTAGCTACGCCAATAAAAAAACAACAAAAGCATATCTAGCATTTGCAACTGCACACGGCTATCAATTTGACCAAGCTCAAGGGAGTGACAACTATAGGGATTACTCAAGCAGAACGATATCTAGTACGCTTACTATAACTCCTGCCCAAAGTCCCTATGTGGAAAAATATGCTAATTTCAGCTATTATCCTTTTGGGTGTGGTCATGAGAGAAAAGTTGCCTATGTCATCTCTGGCAACTACAAAGGGAAACAATTCCGGGCTTTCACTTATCATTTTAGAGGCAATACAATTGAGGGGACAGGAACAGGTGGTGTCTTTAATGTTGTCATGATTGAATGCCCAGATACACCAAAAGGTCAGCTTTCAGAGCAAGTTTTCTACGAAAATGGATTTCTTTGCGAATACCAACATGGAAATCTAAATGTAGAAACCATTCATGATCGAGTGAATCAACTAGGAAACATTGCTCAAGGTTTATAATTTCTTCATTCTTTATCTCTCCTGGGAGAAAGTTCATTCAATGGTGTCATAAAATTGGAGGAGTAAATGAAGAAAAAATCTATTTTTCAGGGAAGTTTTGAAGAGAGTCTGAATCTTGAAGATGATGGGTTTATACAGTATCGAGAAAAAGATGTCTATGGCAAATTAGAAAAGTATTATAAAAGAGGGCATCCTTCTATAAGGTTAAAAATTCAGAGTGTTATTCTGGCGTTGATATTTCCAATAAGTTTAAATTTCATGCTTTTTAGTAATTTCTATTTATCTACATGATTCCAACCCAAAAAGATTTAGCTGTTTCTATATCTAAAAACTCCTATTGTCAGCTGAAATATATGTTTTATTCCTGTTTGTATGGTTACTCATTGTCTTGAGTTTGGAAAAGTTCATTAAAAGAAATTATTTATTGCCATATCGTTATCATTTTCATATTCTAACTTTCATAATTTGGTTTTGTTATACAGTTTAATTTGTTAGCTATAGATTTAGCATTGTCTTCCCTTATCTATGTTTGGAGTTTTAATACTATTTATTTTTCTGACATTTCTGACTTATCGTATGATAATATCACAAATTCGAATTTGAAGTTTCGATTGTATGGAGACATTTCCTCTCTACATCGCAGGATAAAATAGCTGGAGTAATATCTAAGTACGGAATAGCTTTTCTAGGAATTGGAGTCATTATTAGTTTTATCCTAAAAAAACTGCCAATTACTCTTTCGTTCACTATGCAAGGATTGGGCCTTTTACTAACATGGATTATCTTAAATATTGCTGTGATTGCTATGCTAATTTACATCGAATTTCCTAGTTGTTACAAAGCATTCTACAAATGGAAATACCCAGAAGAATATCGTCAGTGGGAAGGTAAGACTGTAGAGGAATGGTATGGGAAGGCCTACTTGAAGAAATATCCAGAGCTCTTTGGAAAAGATACTTGAGAAGATTAAAAATCAAGCTAGTTTAGATGAGGCCATCATTTTAAGATAATCAGTTGGTTAGAGGAGAAAGACAAGCATGTTTTTTAGGAAAGTGATTTATATAGGGGAAAGTGATGGTCAGGCTATTTATGTAAATGTAGAAAAGCCAAGAGATCCCTTAGCAGCTCCTAAAAGTAAACTATTGAATACAGAGGCATCCCGTGGAAATCGAAAACACATTGTCTGGTTGATTTGTGGCCTTTTAGCATTCAGTAGCATCATGCAGTTTTTTCCTGAAACACGCTTTTTTGCGGGTGTCTATAGCTATGGAACTCTGATTTATTTTCTGCTAATTTGGTTGCTGGAAGCCATTTTACTATTGGTAATCGTGGAGCGAGCTCTTTATAAGAATGTTTCCCGAGCGCAACCTACTAGCAGGAAAAATTTCAGAAGAGCCGTCAATAGCAATCTCTTTTGGAATAATTTTTCAGATAAGAAGGTTACCCTTGGCAGAAGCTATTCGCTTGGTTTTCACAGTCTTTATGGCTGTCATGGGCTTGAGTGGGTCCGATTTCTGTCCCTCCATGCTCGTTTTTAAAGATGATGGGAACACCCATCGGCAGTGAGATATTCCCTTTAAGTCTGATGGGAATTTTGCCAGCTGTCGCAACTCTATTGCTGTGGCAAAATAATATGATTCGATGGCTGAAGGCAGTTGAACGCTACAGAAATAGTCGAGTTAAGCAGTAAATATAACAAAGGAAATAGAAAGAGGTCAATATGTTTTTCTTAGACGGCGCCGTGTCTTTATCGGCGAATGATGGACAGGCTGTTTATTATGACCAAAAGACGAGGAAGCTTTTAGCAGCTCCCAAGAGTAGGTTGCTCAATACTGAAAAAGCTGGGTGAAACGAATTCCTTTATTCCTCAATTGGTGATTCTCTTACTAGCAGGGTGGACCTGCAATTTCGGGTTTCTTTTCCCTCAAGTTTATTGGTGCTCTACAACTGGTTTAGTTTAGCTTGTATTTTTTTCTATTTTGGTTGATGCAGTTTTTCCTTGATGGTAGCTCTACTCGAACGAGCGCTCTATAAAAAAATGTTCGTAAAGGCACAGCCGACGACAGAGAAAGTTTTTACTATGCAGCATCTCATAATTTGTCTGTAAAAAACCAGTTTGATCCTAGACAACTGTCTGCTTTACCTTTTTCGATTTGCTCGCTTTGCAGTAAATATAGTGTCTATCTATTATTTTTGTATTTACTGCTTTTTCCTCTAAAAATTTGGTCAACCGATTGGTGATAAAAGCTATGGTTTTGTGGTTTGCTGGCTTGTTATTCTTTTCAGTATTTCTTTTGTATAACCAAAACAATCCTGTCCGTTTTGTGAAAATTATGAGATTATACAGCCAAGGGAAAAGTGCTTTTTAAAGAAGAAGCAGAGAGTTGATGAGAGGGAGTTCATGTCAAAAGCTTCAAAGAAAAAGAGTAGTGATCGAAGAACGCTACCACGGCCCTTGATTACAGATGGGGTTAGTTTAGGCTATTTCAAACTTCTACCTTGGATTACACTAGCAGTCTCTTTTTATAGGAATTTTTATTACGACCTATATCGATTATATTGGCATTTATAAAATCTTGTTCATTGTTTGCATGTTTATTAGTGGTGTGGCAATCACTCTCTTTCTTCGATCGTTTTATTTTGAGATTTAAGAGTTTTATCTATCTTTATGTTTCTATACTTGTTTTGATTTTAAACGTTGACATGACTTTTATAGGCTTGCTTATGCTAGTTGGGAAAGACGGGATCTATTCAGTCTGGGCACTAATTTACAATCTCGTAGCTCTATGTATCCTGCTTTTTTTCTACAGGTCTCTACTCCTGGTATTATCTTCCTAAAAATCAGGGAAAGTCTGGACTTTCAAACCCGATGGGAGACTTATGGTGGCGATGACAATGACAAGAAGCAAGAGCGATTGTTTAATTTTGGAGTTGCTTTTTGTAGCTGTATTGTTAGCGCCAGCTATTCTCACTGGCTACATTGAGAATGTCTTTGGTGTTTTCTTGGGCATCTTGATGAACTTCGTTTTCCCAGCTCTCATAGTGGATGGAGTTCAGGCGGCACGCTATGTACGCAAACACCCAGAATATGAAGAGTAGATTTTTCATTTTGAAACTTGTTCCTCATGGTTAGGAGATTTTAAGAACTTATTTTCATGATTAGAAAGAGGTCAATATGTTTTTTCTTAGACGTCGCGTCTTTATCGGCGAATGTGATGGACAAGCGGTCTATTATGACCAAAAAGACGAGGAGGCTTTTAGTAGCTCCCAAGAGTGTCTTGCTCAATACGGAAGGGGCTCGTAAGACCAACGCCTACATTCCTGAATTGGTGATTTTTTTCATGGCAGGTGGAACGGGTGGCTTTGGTTTCCTTGTGGCTATGAGTATAGGAGTTTACAACTGGACCAGTCTGACCTTTATCCTATTATTTTGGTTGGCTGAGTTTTTGTTCATGGTTGCTTTACTCGAACGAGCTTTATATAAAAATGTACGCAAGGGCCCAGCCGACGACAGAGAAGGTCTTTTTACTATGCAGCTTCTCATAACTTGATGGTGGGGGAAGAAAATTTTTGATCCAGCTAAGTTATCTACGACAAATCTTCAGAATCATTCGTTTTCTAATAGTTGCTACTAATATCTATTTGTTATATGTTTTTATAGCTATACTCAAAAATTTGGTCAGGAGATTGAACTAGGTTATGAATTTTGGATAGCTGGATTATTACTCTTTGCACTCTGTATTGTTTATAATCAAAACAATCCAGTTCGCTTTGTGAAGATTATGAAAGCAATACAGCCAAGGGAAAGTGCTTTTTAAAGAAGAAGCAGAGAGTTGATGAGAGGGAGTTCATGTCAAAAACTTCAAAGAAAAAGAAAGTAGTGACCGAAGAACGTTACCACGGCCCTTTAATAACAAATGAGGTTGTTTTAGGATATATCAAGATCTATCCATGGATCAATTTGTTTTCAATTCTTTTAGTTGGAATTGGACTAAAAAGGTTGGTATAACGATTATTATGGTGTGATTAGAGGTGTTTTTACAACTTGTGTCGTGATTAACCTCTTGGGCATAATTTTTGTCATTTTTTTCCATGATTTGATCAATCAGTTCAAATCTTTAACCTATATTTTAATTGCTTTAGTCGTAGGAACTAACATACTGTGGCTAGATTTTTATTGGGATGACATTATTTTTGTCAAAGAATAATTCTACTGTCCCAGCTGATTTTTCATCAGAAAAGGTGCTGTTTTATACGATTCCGTTAATCTTTTTATTCATTTTCTCCACTGCACTTTATTCATGGTACTATCTTCCTAAAAATCAGGGGAAAATCTGGGCATTCAACCGGTGGGAGACATATGGTGGCAAGGAAAAAAAGGTAAAAAGCAAGAACTACTGTTCAACTTTGGAGTTGCTTTTGGTGAGCTGTCATATTAGCACCAGCAATTCTTACTGGTTACATTGAGAATGTTTTTGGTATTTCATTTGGGCTTCTGGTAACAGTGACTCTTCCAGCGGGTTATCGTGGATGCCGTTTACGCAGCCATCTATATCCGAAAAGCATCCCTGAATATGAAGAGTTGACTTAAAGAAATTATTTGGAGGATAAGTTTTCACATGGAGAGTGGAAACTACCCAAGCTAGTGGTAACGGAAATCGGATAAGTATTAGAAAGAAGAAATATATGTTTTTAGAAGACGTCGTTTTTATTTGAATCAATATTATGACAAAGCTATTTATTATGATCGTAAGACCCATGAAGTTTTAGAAGCTCCAAAGAGTAAACTATTAGATACAGAGAAATCAAGTAGGATGAATCGACATATTCCTTTTATTAGTTGTTTTCTTTTATGGCTAGCGGGGTGGTCTTACTTCCTTCTTTAGTCTATTTGTGCAAGGAACTTATAGCATGACAACTTTTTGGAATGTTATTCTTATCTGGATAGCAGAGTTTGCTTTTGTCACTCTCCTTGTAGAAAGAGCCTTGTATAGAAATGTCAATAAAGCTCAAGTGACTACCCAAACGGTTTGTCTGACTACTATGATTTATCCCGATGACGAAAATCAAGACGAAGAGGAAAAGACGGAAAAAAAGGATTTAGCAAAGGTGCTTTTTTATATTTTAATGCACTCTTATTTACTATTCCTGCAGTAGGTTTTCTACTATGTCTATGATTTTTATTTCCGCTTTAAAGACTTGTTGGGGCAACCGATTGGAGGAGAGATTTTTAAGATTGTTTTTGCAGGTCTTTTTGTTGGGAGTTGCTTTTGTTGGGTTCAATCAAAATAATTTCGTTAGAATCTTGAAATTGTCACAACGGTTTGAGGAGGGGAAAATTAGTGTGATATGTAGAGCTGATGACGATCCAGATGTCTATCTAGAAGTGAGTGTTGGACCAGATGGAGCTATTTTGACAAAAAGAATTAGATAAGTAAAAAGAAAGTTTTGAGATGCTTTAAGCTATTTTTAAAATATGGAGATTAATGTTTGTGATTTCTAGGGATTTTAAGGAACTTCATTTGCTCAGCTCTCATAGTGGATGGAGTTCAGGCGGCTCGCTATGTACGCAAACACCCAGAATTTGAAGAGAAATTTCAGATAGGAAAAAAACTCGTATTGAAAAAGTTTTTGTTAATTTGAATTTCTAGAAAAATATTTTTATTAAATGTCTTGACATTGTTTATTATAAAGGTATCAATGAAGGGGTGAATAGTTCTACAAAAAGAACAAATATAAGAACACAAGGAGGCCAATTATGGCAGCAATTTCACTATCACCAGAACAACTTACCTCACAAGCATCAGTCTATTCAAATGCTCGTGATCAAATTGAAACTGCTATCCAAGCGGTAAACTCTGCAAATGAAGAAATGAAAGAACACTGGCAAGGTAGTGCCTTTAATTCATACCTTGAACAGTACGAACAGTTACGTGCAAATGTAGTTAAATTCCAAGATTTGTTGACTGAGATTAATCAACAATTGGTTAGCTACGCTAATACTGTGGCTGAACGTGACGCTGCAGATGCTGGCGGTTTTGGACTCTAATAAGAGAACTCTGGAATGGAGGGATAGGGAATACTTCCTATCTCTCTTTGATTTAGTTTAAATTTCGATAGAGGAGAGTAAAAATGTCAGATGCATCCTACTACCAAGGTCGAGCAAATCAAGAATTACAGAATTACAATAATGCAGTTTCTCAAAAAACAGCAGTAGATGAAAAGATTTCTCGATTAGAGACGGCCAAATCAGACTTATCCACTCAGATAAATAATTTTCAGACAGACATTATAGATGCCTTTAGCGAAAAATTAAAGGAGAGGATGAATCTAGCTTTAAAGGGGATCGAAAAAAATAAATATGCAAAGAAGTACGATTCTGCTAATACCGCTGCTACAACCAATAAAACGAGTCACGACACAAATTTGAGTAGTATAGATGCTAAGATTGGGAAGCTTCAAAGCAGAGTCTGACAGCTTACAAACAGCAGCAGATACGGCCTATAATAATATGCTTAATTATCAATCTATGGCAAATTCAGCTAGTTCATAATAGAGGATGGAAAGATAAATGGCAAATATAGGAACAGATTATGGTGCTTGGACGGGGCTTACTTCTACAGTCAGTACAAGCGTCTCTGGCATTTCAGATATGGCAGAGTTAACTTTTTCAGCAACAACAATGACCCCTTTTACATCTTTTAATGATGAAATTAAGTCATTTAATACAGCTATTAGCAGTCTCAAGACCTTTACGACTACGGATGTAACTCGTATGAATCAAGCGGCCGAAAATAAAGTGACTGATGATAAAAATCAAGCAAATGCTAAATAACTAATTTGGCAGAAAGGAAAAAGATAGATGAATGAGATAAGTGATCTTTATCAGAACTCCTTACTTGAATTAGGTGTTGATGAGGACGAAAGAGCCATTTTGGAGCAAGTGGGTCAATCCTTGATCAGTCAAGGAGATGCGTTTCGTAGACTTCAGTTGGCAATTGTCAAGAAAGATTCCTTTTATAGCTATAGTAGCTTGCTTGGCACATCTGTTACGATGAAGTTTAATTGGGAATGGGAGAAAGTAACTCTGGCTTATTTAGGCTCGGAGCTTATTTTGTCTATGAAAGACTTTAGAATTTGGTTGTCTTACACTGATTTACTTTTGGCTCCGATCCTTCCCCTGGGCAGTTTGGTAGAGTTAGATCGTGAGTTGCTTCCAGAGGAATTGGTATCCGAGATGGAGAAGGCCAAGGTTCCTTTTATGGCGACGATTATGGGGCGTAGATTGCTCTCTGAACCAGATGATCGGGAATATATAGATTATCTGGCGAGTATCTATCCCTATGGTCTGAGGCTAGATGTTGAACCTTTGTTTATTCCAAGCTATTTGATTTCCCTGGTTATCCAAGAAGGTTACAGCGATACTTTGGATCAAGCCTATGTAGACCAACAGTATCGTAAGGGATTATTTTCGACATAGGGTTTTTCCATGACATATAGTATTGAAGGAGAAGAATAGATGAAAATAGATATGACAGAGGTTCATAACCAGAAGACAGCTTTGTCTAATTCTACAGACCTCGATTACTACCCAGCTTGAAACAGCTAAGACTTCTTTTGTAAATTTGTTACATTCGGGAAGCTTGAAGGGGGATGTTAAGGAAGCAATTGATGCAAAAATTATCAATCATCAAGTTCCTCTTTTGAATAATTTTTCTAATGCTTTAGCCGTTCTTTCTGCTCAATATGATAAGACTATTGAACAGTTTAAATCAACAGTCTCAGAGACAGCCACAGATGCAATTATTGATACGGATTATTTACAAGGGGCTTTTAGATGACTTTTTCGAGCATAGAGACCAATATTAGTACGGTGGATCAAGCAACTGCAAATATTTATAGCTCTATCTCTGATATTATCAGTCTGAAGAATCCAGATGCTAGTAAAATAACTACTCCTTTGTCAGAAGGAAAGACCATTTTGACTGATACTAAAACCAATATGGCTAGCTTTTAATGGTTGGAAACGAGGAGATGAGTACTCTAAAGTACTGGAAATGCAGACTCAGAGTTTGGAAAAATCTTAACGCTTTTACAAGCAGTAGTTTTAGTTCGGAAGATGCTAAAAGCGTTTTATAATGACAAAGGATTTTTCAAGAGGTTCAGAAAAATAACTCAAGAAGTTAATGCCTCAACTCCTTTGGGGATTATTGACTAAGATTAGTAAAAGCCATAATTAAGATAGATAAATAGGGTGAAAAAGGAACCAAAGTTGTCAAAATAGTTAGTACTTATTTAAAAGAAGTTAAATATATAAACGGCAGAAAAATTATTGTTGACAGCAAGGGTCGTGTTCAAATTGGTTCAAAACGCCTGAATCTTTATAATAGAAACAGTAAGAGGGTATATAAGAGAGGGAAAAGAATTTCAAACACAGACTGAGCAGTCTGATATTCGTAAGACTAATATCGGTAGGGGCGTTAAAATGACGGGTTGGAAAAATGCCTTGAAAGATGCAAACAAATCAGGAATGGGTGCAGCAAAAAAATTCCTTTAAATCTGGTATTAATCCTTTTGATGATTTTTAAAAGGGTTTAAAGAGGCTGGGAAATGGGCCAAAGGTGGAAAAAATTTTTAGGAGTTGCAGGGCTCTCTTTTAACACTCGGGACAAATATAAAAGAATCTTTCTTTGATGACGAGACATCTTCAACAGGTGAAAAGATTCTGAAACTTCGCAGTGAATCAGACTGTTGATATGGCTGCTGGCGCTGGTGCGGCCTATGCTGGTGCGGCAATTGGTACAATGATTGGTGGTCCTCTTGGTACTGTTGTTGGTGCTGGACTTGGGATGGCATTTTCTTGGGCTATGAACAATAAATTGAGTTTTTTGGGCAATAAGTCTGTGACAGACGTAGCTAAGGATGGATTAATTGGGCAACTGATGCCATTGGTAGTGGCTTCAATTCAGTGGCAGGGTGGTTCGGACGATGAATAAGAAAAATTATCAACAATCAAGAAAAAGAAATGTGAATGAAGAACGCTACCACGGGCCCTTTGATTACAGATGGTGTCAGCCTAGGGTTATATTAAATTTTACCCTTGATTATTCTACCTATTAGTTTGTTTTTATATTTTTGCTGGGGCTATGAGGATAATATTGGAATTATTAAAGTTATATTTCTTACCTGTGTCATCATTAATGTAGTGAGTGTTCTCTTTGGACGTTTTAACTCTTTTGATAAACCGCTTTAAGTCTTTGACCCTACATTTTAATTGCTTTAGTGTCCTGGTCAGTGTGGGTCTGCTCAACCTTTATCGCCCTATGGATGTTCGTTTCAAACGGCGAAGATCCTCTTAGTACACGAACTGTCTATGATTCAGATTTTAGTTTATTTTATGTTATTCAATGTTGTTGCTTTTTATCTTTGCATGTGGTCTCTATGCTTGGTATTATCTCCCAAAGAATCAGGGGAAAGTTTGGAAGATTAACCAGTGGGAAACTTACGGTGTTAAAGCAAAGAGTAAGAAGAAAGAACTGCTGTTCAATTTTAGTGCAATCTTTGGAGTTGTTATGTTTATTCCAGCTCTGTTAACTGGCTATGTTGTAAATATTTTTGGTGTCTTATTGGGAATTCTATTTACATTGACTTTCCCAGCTGTTGTTATAGATGCTATTTATGCGGCGCTTTATATCAAGAAGTATCCTGATAGCGATGAATTAGAAAAGAATAATAATCTAGAAAAGAAACGGAATAATGATGGAAACAAGGCCAAAAAGATTAGTGCTTCATCAGCTGTTTGGCTATGAAGAAAGGAATTTGACAAATATTCCGGTAGAGGAACTTTGTCAAGAAGTTTACCCTCTGTGTTGGGAATTTATAGAGGATATGCTAGATGTTGTGTATTCAGATGGGCCAGTATACTTTAAAAGTTACCCTTTTTCTGGTACGAATGTCTTATCAATTTTTTCAACATTTGGTAACGAAAGTAATCCTACAGGGAACTATGACGGACCTATTCTTTTTGAAGATGAAGTTTTAGTGAGCAGTGATGACTTTGCAGCATTTTCTTCAGGGAATTTAGGGAGTATTATGAGACTTTGGCTGCAAAATATGCAGGTGAAAATTTAGAATCCTTGGCAGTCTATCATGTGCTTTATCATCCTGGCAGAGAAATTATGGTTGATGCATATAGCAGTTGGGAGGTGGATTAATGGAATATATTGTGGCAGAAGGTGTGACAAACGAAGCCGTTTTTGAGGCTCGCAGTGTTATCAAAAAGCGCACAAGATTTCATGTGAGCCAGATGCAAAATGAACTAGATGCATTTTATGACAGCAATTGAAAAAAAGCTGGCGGGACATCCCAATGGACCAATTGTCTATAGCTTGAACAATGTTCCTGAAGATGGAATTATGGATGTAGAGTTTCTACTTCCGTTGCAAGAGGAATATTTGGAAGTGGAGGAATGCGATTCTCACATATTTTGAAATTAATAATGTTTTAATGGTTTCATTAGATCATGATTATGAAGAATTAACGAAAGAAGCTTATGCGCGTTTACTATGGACATTGGAACAGAATGACCAAGAACTAAATACACCTTTTTATCATATCTACAGACTGAGGGTGCAGGTCGTGTAACTGTATTGATTGGTTATGCGTATTGATAATGACTCGTTGTAACCCTCAAAAATGGTGACGGTACTGAAGTGATGATTGTATCACGTGCTAGTGTGATTGAAGTGGAAGATGGGAAAAGGTGGAGCTAAAAGCGTCTATTTTGACTATGGTTCAGTTGTGATTCCAAATGGTATGCAGACACCAGATAATCTATTCTTTTTCAACAGAGAAAATGTCAAAGAAGTTTTATTCGAGGGATACAGAAACGAAGATGAGAAAGAATTTGAAGAACATTATGATATTTGGATGAAATCTTTAGATATTCCAAAAGGCTCTATTTAAATAATGTGCGAAAGATTGCTTTAAAAAGGTGAACTTTCATTTTCACCTCCAATATTTTTAATTAATGTAAGACATATTGGCTTAGATTACCGTCTAGATAACTACAAAACAGAAATCAAAGGGTATGCGAATAATCTTTTGGATATTCGATATATTTCGGAAGGTCTCCATGATGTCAATGGAGTTGAGTGGGAAGTATAGAATATGCTTATATTGATGAAACTTCAGGTCCCTTGGCTCAATTAGTTAGCTGCCATCCCTTGTTAAAAATGGTTCGACACAATCGTTGTTTACTTTAACTGGTATGGTATCACTCTCAAATCAGAAAGATAATCAAGATTACCAAGAGATTCAAGATATTTTTAAGGAGTGCAAAAAATAGATGAATAAATTTAAAACAGCAGTAATTTCAAAGCTTATTAGCCTTATTCTTAATCCTTCTATCAGCTTGTGGAACTTCTCTACTCCAAAACTTGAGGAGAATGGAAAGCGCAAACAGGTGCAAATGAGAATGTTACTCTTGTGTTTTGCTAAAGATACTGTTACGGTTGATGCAGAAAAATTTGACTACAAGCAAACATCAGTCAAACAAAAAGGTGAGATTACCTATTATGAGATTGAACAAAATGGAGGCTCATACACGGTGATTTTTCCCTGATAAAGACAAAAAAATATTGCAGTTATGATTCAACCAAGTTCCAAAGATGATGTTCTTAGTGGCAAACTGCTTTTATGCAATGAACAGAAAAAGAGCAACCAAGCTACTCAGAATATGCTAAAAAATATATCCAATAAGTTTTGAAGTAACATAGGAAACTTTTGGAATGACATATATAAAAAACGAATGATAGAGAAGATCAAGTTGATCTTCTCTTCTTCTATATATAAGCATGGATTAGATAAGTCCAATTTATGCAAGAATACAAGAGTTTAACTTGTATTTAGGTGAGTTTATAGAGATTTCAGGAGATAGAGGATATTCTTTTTAGTGAGGTAGAACATTTTTCAAATATGTCTACTTGAACGATTGAATATTAAGTCAATTCATGATAAACTTAAATAGATATCTAAGAAAGAGAAATCATCATTAAAATGGTGAAATTGCTGGTAGTTTAAGTCCTATTAAAGAATGTAATTACCAGTTCTTCTCTAATAGAAAGTCGAGATGAAGTATTGAAAAAAATAAGTCAACTATTTATGCTGTTTTCACTTTTATGTTTATTTTTTTATAGAGTACAAGAGCCTTTGCAAAAGAGGGCGCATTAGAATTTAAAACGGATTCAGTAACTCAAAAACAACGATCGCAAGGAAATGAAATTGAGCATATTTATGCGCCTAATTTATTCATGGATAGAATTGAACAGGAGGCAACGAAGTCTAAGACAAATGCTCAAGAAATTATTAATACTGCTAATCAATCAAACTTTAGAAAAAAGAAATTGTAAGTGGGGATGGTTTAGATACAAAAGGCATACCGCCAAGCTCTGTTTAAGAACTACCAAGTTGCTGACAATATAAAAAGTGGATCAATCGGAGTCAGCAACAACAATAGTTCTGTCAATTATAGGTCTTGTCATGTTTGTTGCAACAATGATTATCAGTGGAATCTATTTAGGAAGGATTTTTCATGGGGAAGGTTATTTAAACTCAACGGTTAGATATAAAGATAAGGAAATAGATATTCGTTTTTCAAAAATTAACGTTGAAGGATGTTAAGGATTTGATATGTTCAAATCAACTAGATAAGTTTTTATCCATTCATAGAGAGGATTGGCATTTGGATATTCGAGGAAACTATTACAGATAGAACAACATAGAGCGTTAGAGGAGTATCCATTAGGCGATGGAGATGTGTTGGAGGTGATAATAAATGACAGATAAAATTGAAATTAAACATAGCGAGGAGAAGGTTAAGGTCATTTTGTCTCCAAACCAATTTTCGCGTTTAAAAAATAGATACGATAGAAAAATTATGTGGATGCTACTGTGACTTTAGAAGACAACGGGTATTTAACATTGCTATATCAAAAACCTAAGCTTTCTTATAGTCTTAAGGATCTTATCGCTGAAGATTTGTCAGAAGTTAAGCGTTTAGAATTGGCTCAAAAGATGGAATCAATTTCATTTTCTGAGCATAATTTTTAAAAATACCTTTTTATCCATCCCAAAAATATATTTTTACAAGGAAGTGTTGTTAAGATTCTCTATTATGGTTTAGAAGGAATTATGGAACCAATTCCTTATACTTCAGAGACTTTTTAATGACCTATAAAGCTCTAATAGTTTCTATTTTAAGACCAAAACTTGATTTCGAGTTGCTGGTTAATGGAATTGCGGCTATAAGTGATTCACTAGTACAAGATATTGTGGCCTGTGAGTCTTATGATGATGTCGTAAAAATATATCCATGAAGCTTTGATGATAAAGCTTATCAGGAGGAGAAAAAGATAGCCGTTTCAAAAATTGACTTTAGTGAATCTTATCAATTGAATAGGATTTTTCGGTAGCAACGATTACTTTGGGTGTGGTAGCAGCCTATTATCATTTTTGGTCCAATCCTATTCAAAAGCAACAATAAATGCACAAAGTCATTTTTATTAATAAGCAGTATGACAGTGTAGCAGATGACTTACAAGGAGTCGCTGTCAATCGTTTTGAGTAAGGAAGCCAAATTTGTATTGGCATCAGCTTATGTCCGCTTGGATAATTTGTCTGAAGAACAGAAGTCAAGTGTTTTAAATACAATTACTCCCTCTAGTGAAGATAATCTTTTAGATTACTGGATTTATCTTGGAAAGGGAGATTATAAGAAATCTCTAGATTTAGCTCAGAACATTGGAGATGATCAATTGACCCTTCACGCCTATACGAATCTATATGAGCAGACCCGTGAAGACAAGAACATGAATGGTGCTGAAAAACAAAAGAAATTAGTGAATATCGTAAGAAATTGAAGAGCTCTCTAAAAACTAGGGGTTAAAGTGGGTAATAAGAAAGATGAGTAAGGAAGAAAAAAGTTTTATTGAAAATATTGAGAAAGATTCCGCATCTAGAAAAATGTCAAGTAAAATCAATGTACTGATACTTGGAGATAGGTTTTCTTTGCTCACCTTTACAGAAGGAGATAGTACTGAAGAACAAGGCCTTTCTTTTAATATCAGAGATAATAATGTTTACATTAATGAAAGAAAGTTAAATATAGGGAAGAATATTCTAGGAGATAAAAAGTCTATGTGATTCAAGAAGCTGAAAATATCATTGATAGTTATATGCTCCTCCTACTCAAGATTTTGTAATCTCAAAAAAGAAAAAGAAGCAGATTTACAAATTCAATCAAATTCCTATGTTCTGTTTTCTAATGGAAAAAGTCAATGTATTTCCTAATGGTGAACCATGTTATCTTAATGGTCAAGTGATTTCTTCAGATATTCTTTCGGAATTCAAACGAGGAGATAGTCTTTTTATAGAGAACTACTATATAGTATTTTTTAGACAATCAATGGAAGATTTCATCCTTTTTGGAGAACCGCAATTTAATAGTCATTCTGTATTGCTAGAAGATAAGAAATCAATTTATCCATCTAATTTTCCGATCTATCGTCGAAGTCCTCGTGTACTTCCAACTATTTATGATAAGAAACAGAGGGTGAAAAACCCAAAGCTCCTCCTACAAAAACCCAAAAATGCTATTTGGCGAGCTATCGTTCCACCAATAGGAATGGTTGCACTGTCAGGATTAGTTGTAGTTTTGATGGGGAAGAAATGCAATCATGATGATTAGCATGGGTGGAATGAGTATCCTGACAGCAGCGTTTTCAATCACGAGTTATTTTTCTGACAGGAAAGAATATAAACAAAAATGAGATTACTCGACTTGAAGATTATGAAGCTTATCTACTAGAACAAGTTTTCGACCTTACAAAAAGCACTATAGAAGAGAAGGAAATTCTATTTTACCAACAAACCCAATATAGAAACTTTGATTGAAATGATTTTGAATTACGATGAGCGCATTTATGAACGTTTTGCCATTCAATGAGGATTTTATGACAGTTTCTCTTGGATTGGGGGATATTGATAGTCAGCTTAAAATCGACTACAGTGAGGATTATTTGACCAAAGACAAGTTGACAATCTTTTCTCAGGATTTATTAAAAGACTTATGAGAAAACAAAAAGGGTGTTCTATCACGACCTCGCTGGCTGGGAATATTATTGGACTTGTTGCCAAACATGACATGGGTCAATTGTTTATCCAACAACTTTTGCTACAAGTCGCAACTTTTCATTCCTATCATGATGTGATATTCGTTAATGTGACATCTCAGGAAGACTATGATAAGATATGGGAAAAATGGAGATTCTTACCTCATTTCCATCTACCGATGATTAATGTTCGTGGATTTGTTCATGATGATCGAACAAAAGATGCCGTATTAACAAGCCTTTATCAAGTATTGCAGTCTCGTTTTCAAGAATCAGATAAACAGAAAAACTTTTTACCTCAGATTGTTATTGTCGTTTCAGATGACCGTTTGTTGTCTGGTCACGCTAATTAATGAAAAGTCTCGCTAAACCAGATTTGGCTTCTTATGGAGTGACAGTCATTTGGGTAAAAGAGAGTCGTCGTCAATTGCCTGAAACAGTAACGACTCTGGTCGACCTCAAAAATGGAGATACAGCGACTTTAATTAATAATGCAGGTTTGTATGTTAACCAAGACTTCACGCCTTATCCAATGCAAAATAATTATGAAGTTGCAGTTCGTTGCTTAAGTAATCTTATTCATGAAGAAACCCAGAAAAATGCTCTACCTGATGCGATTACATTCTTAGAACTTTATAACGTAGAAAAAGTAAATGATTTAGATATTGCTAGTCGATGGGGTCAAGGTGATACATCTAAGAGTCTGGCAGTTCCGCTTGGTGTGCGTGGGAAAGATGATATTGTCCAATTAAACTTGCATGAACGTGCCCATGGTCCTCACGGACTTGTTGCAGGTACTACAGGATCAGTGTAAGTCCGAGATATTACAATCCTATATGTTATCCTTAGCATTAAATTTTAGTCCAGAAGATATTGGTTTCCTTCCAATTGACTTTAAGGGTGGAGGAATGGCGAATTTATTTAAAGATTTGCCACATCTTTTGGGTGTTATCACTAACTTAGATGGTGCAGGGATTCAACGTGCCTTAGCATCTATACGTGCAGAATTACGAAAACGTCAACGCTTATTTGGTAGATTTGGAGTTAATCATATTAATGGTTATACAAAACTTTATAAGGAAGGGCGTTTAGGAACAGAGGGTGATTTTTCCAAAAAGAACCTCTACCACATCTATTTTTGATTTCGGATGAGTTTGCTGAGTTAAAACAAAATGAACCTGAATTTATGACAGAACTCGTATCTGCAGCCCGTATTGGACGTTCTTTGGGAATCCATTTAATCTTAGCAACGCAAAAACCTTCAGGGGTTGTCAACGACCAGATTTGGTCCAACTCTCGTTTTAAGTTAGCTTTAAAAGTAGCAGAAAAAGCTGATTCAAATGAGATTATTAAAACACCAGATGCTGCAAGTATTACGCAGCCAGGTCGTGCCTATTTACAAGTTGGGAATAATGAAATTTACGAACTCTTTCAATCTGCTTGAGTGGTGCGCTATGCACCTAGTGAGGAAGCTAGAAGCGAAGAAATTGACAATCGTATTTGGATAATCACGAATTGAGGGCAGTATGAACTAGCGACTACAGATTTATCATATGCAGAAGAAGAGAAGGTTAGTATCACTCCCTAATGATGACAAGACAGAACTAGATGCGGTCGTTGAATATATTGCTCAATATGCAAAAAGTATTGAACTTCGCATGCCTACAAAACCGTGGTTGCCTCCTCTGGAAAATGAACTTATTTCTCCTATTTTAGATACTAAATGGACGGATAAAAAACATCACAAGGCACCTTTTGCTTTAATGGATATTCCTTCAGAACAGGCTCAACATGTGTTAGAGTTTGATATAGTGGAGTTTAGTCATAGCCTAATCTATGGTTCACCAGGATTTGGAAAGTCACAAACTCTCCAAACGATTGTGATGAACTTTGCCCGACTAAATAGGCCTGATCAAATGCATTTTAATTTATTTGATTTTGGAACAAATGGACTATTCCCTCTAAAGGGGTTACCACATGTCGCAGATATTGTATCATTAGATGAACCAGAAAAACTATTGAAGTTATTAAAGACTGTACAAAATGAAATCCAAAAACGTCGAGATTTATTAGCTGAATATGGTGTAACCTCTATTGAACAATACGAGCAAAAAAACAGGAAAATCAATGCCATTTATTTTAAACGTGGTTGATTCTTATGATACTGTCCGTGATCATTCGCTAGAAAAATTCTATTGAGGCTACTTTCCATCAAGTATTGCGAGAGGGTGCTAGCTTAGGAATCTATCTGATAGTAACAGTTCTTAGAAATACTTCCATGAAGATTAGCATGAGAAGTAATTTCACTACACAATTAGTCTTGTACTTAGTGGATAAAGATTCCAAGAAAGATATTATCGGATTTGATGCTCTAGCTGATCAGGTTATTCCGGGTCGGGGGCAAATTAAGCTAGAGGAACCAACTCGTTTCCAAGTTTACCTTGCAACGGAAGGAAATTCAAACCTTGAGCAGTTGCAAAAATCTAGAAAATGCAATTGAACTAATGGATAAGGAATGGGTAGGTCCTCGACCAGAACCAGTACCGATGCTTGCAAATGAAATTACATTTGAAGATTTTGAGAATGATAGAACTGTCAAAGAAGAACGCCAAAAACTCAATATTCCAATTGGATATGATAAAGAAACAACATTAGTACGTTCCATCGAACCAATGAATCACGACTTTATCCTTCTTCTGGATGATACACCATCTCAAACCTATAGTCTTGAACGAACAATTCTATCAGCTTTTGCAGAGTTTTCAGGAAAAGTCAATCGAGTTGTAGTAGATACCGATGGTCGATTTGAAGGTATGAGTGAATATTTTGATACTAGAATTGAGGAGTCATCAATTGGTCAATTTCTTAATGAGTTGATAAGTATTATCCAATCCGGTATTCGAAGAGAGCAAGCAATGCTCATCTACCTACCAGATATCAATTTGACCGGGGATAAGATTACATTGATGGATAAAGAAGTGAATACTCTGTTTACCAAAGCTTCAACGGTTAATATTCATTTAATTTTCCATGGATATCAAAGTGGTGTTCTTTTCTAAATATACACCATTCTTCAAACGACTTCGTCAGAATGTTCCATGGGAACCTTCGGTACAATTTTCAATGAACAAAAGGTTGTTCCAGGCCGTACTGTCTATAATGAACCCTTGGTTGAACTTAATGAGACACAGTTCTTTATTGGAAGAAATGTTTATCGCATAAGAATACCACAAGATAAATAAAAAAATTACAAAAGTGTCTCTAAATATGATATAATGTAAGAAGCTCTTTAAGTGTGTATTCTTGATTGCACACTAGGAATTTCATCGAAAAATGATTTAGGATTTTGATGAGGCTTCAACAAATATTTTTAGGAGAAAAATAACATAATGAGTATAAAAAGTTTTAAAAATACTTTTTTCTTGGCAAAGCTTTGATTATCCTATGTTTGATAATCGCAGCAAGTATTCTCATCTTTATGAAACAATCAGATAGAATTTCTTTTGCTTTGGGAAGTAAAGAAAAGACACACATGCGTATTGGTATTGTCAATCAGGATGAAGGGGAACAGTTTAATAGTACTCAATACAATTTTGGTGATGATTTTACAAAATTGCTATCAAAAAGATGAGAGTAAGGAAACTAGCTGGAAGGTTTTATCTAGAGATCAAGCGGAAAAGTCAATATAAAAGACGATTCCCTAGAAGCTATTATTTATATTCCAAAAAGACTTTTCACACAATATTCTACAGTTGTCTAGTTTCAACCCTGAAAAAGCTAAAATTACCTATAAAGTAAAAGAGTCTGTAGAAAAAGAACAGTCACTTGAAATGGCTCAGCAAGTTGGAGAGTATGTAAATACCTTGAACCAAGAAACGATTCGTTTGTATTTTACGAGTGTCATTAACAATCTAGATAGTGCTAAACGACAAATGAACACAATTGTTAGTGATGGTTCAGATATATTTGATTCGTTGAATACATCTATTTCTCAACCTGCTGAAAGAAGTATACAATCACTAGATACTATACCAACAATCGCTGAAGGTGTACAGTCTTCTAATAAAAACATTTGAAGAGTCTGTAGTTAGTTTCAAAAATCAACCGCAGATTTATTAAATAATAATGCGGAGTCTTTGTGGACAGACAGATCCAATTTTAAAAATATAAGGAAGCTCAAAGCCAGGTTACAAATCATAATGCACAGGTTGCAAGTAACTTTGCAAAAAGCACAATTTGATAAGGATAATGAGTTATATCTTAATCTTTATAAGAACCTAAATGGCTACTTATATAATTTAGGGAACAAAGAATCATCACCTGGATCAAATGAATCTGAATCTTATTTAGTTCGTTTAGAGAAGCGTATCAATGCCTACAATAAAAAAGTAGAAGCTTCTCAAGAACAAATAGCTCAATCTCGAAAAGACTTGGAAACTTTGAAAGCCTCTCTTGAAGCTTCTCGATTACAAGTTGCTCAGAACTATTTTTGATGGAAAAAACAGTTGATACGTCGTCCTTTGCTGAAAAATGATGCTGATATTTTTAAATGTCTTAATACTGCTATTGATAAACAAAGTGTACGACAAGCTTTTTAGCTAAGCAAGTAGTATCTACCTTATCTAATTCAGATCAATTACCTGGAGATTATGATAATCAAGTTAATAGTACAATTGCTTCTATTAGTGTTAATTCTGCTGATTACGTAGCTTTATTTGCTAAACTAAAAGAGTTGGGAGTATTAACAGATGCACAAATCAGTTCTTATAATTCAAAAATTAGACCTGTTAGCTCAGTATGCTAGTGTTAAAGGTTCTACAACTGGTTCAATGCCAGCCTATAGTTTTATTACAGTGGCGAATGATGCATTACCGTCATCTGAAACCAAAACGATTTCAATGTCACATGTCTATCCTACTGTGACAAATGAAAGAAATGGAGCTAATAAATATACCGCTACTCCAATTCGCGTAACCAATATTAAGTTGCAAGGTATTAAATCAGCTACGGTAGTTCCAAGTAAAGATACAATTTTAGAACCAACAGATCTTCAACTTCAAATTCAGTATAGTCCTAGCTTTGGTCTTAATACTATTTCATTTGACCTAGAAGTTGGTAACGAAAAAATACCATTACAATACACCTTCTATTTTGATAAGAACAAGGGAAGTAATGCATTAGTTCAGACAGATTTATCTAATATTTTTGAACAACTGTCTCGTATTGATACAGCGGCGACAACTATTAAGAATATTTATGGTAGTCCATCGTCATCAAGTACTATTGATATCTCAAACCCTGCAAAAGACTCTGTTGCAAAAATGTATGGTAATATCTCGACTTCTACTGTAGCTGAGAAATTGAAAGAGGATGATGTCGATAAATATCGACAATCAGGGAATTGATTTATATGCTAAATTGAGTAAACAAATCAATCAACTGGATTTACAAGCTTCTTCTCTTCCAACACTTGAAAAAAACAGAATTACCGAATAATTATTTTGCTACAACGATTGATGAGTTATCTAACTGGTATGAATCAGCTACTAATAAACTAAATGAAGAGTATGAGGTATGGAAGAATAATATTCCACAAATCTTGGAAGTTTCTTCAACTAGTTCAGGAGTTGGATTATCAGCTTCTACAGTTTATACAACTGAAGATACAAGTAACGGTCTACTTGATATTGTTACAGGGCTTTCTTCAAACACTAAAAATATTTCTGAAACCATTACTGCTAATGGGGATAAAATCGGATCTATGGATGCACAATTTACTAGTCTAGCAGAACAATCTAAAAAGTTCAGGAAGAAGTGAAGCTAGTACGCCAAGAAAACGGAGACGGTCATCAAGAACCAGAGCAAGAATATCGAGGAGGGCACGAATTTAATAAAAACTTCAAGGAGTACTCTCAAACGCACGCTCTAATGGTACAGATAATCAGGCTGTTTTGAACTTTTTGTCTAATCCGATTATAACTGAAAAAACTAACCAATCTAGTGTATTGTCAACTACACCAATTTGGGTATACCTTCTTGCATTTTTACTGTTTACAAATATGGCTACTGGTCTTATAGTTAGAGAATATCTTCGTAAGCGTAGAGATAAGAGTGTTGAAACAGAGGAAAAATTTGAGTAGATAGTTTTTCTAGCTTATACCGATGATTTCTTAAAGTTGAAAGTACTGAAATAAAAATATTATAGAGAGAATCTAATTGATTCTCTTTTTAAAATAGTAACTTTCTGTTTCCGATTATTAGTCGCTCTTTGGTAAGTATAGTGGGTGGATAAAAGTTACAGCCTGGAGAGTACCAAAAATTGAAAAAGGAAATCGAGAAGGACCTGAAAGTCTCCTGGTCACCTGAACAGATTTGTGGTCGCTACCAGCTTGAAAAAAGGCCAATGGTAGCTTTTAAAACCATCTATAACTGGGTCCATGCTGGTTTGATTAATCTGGATTTGAGCGTCTGCGCCGAAAGGGAAAAAATCGACAACCCAAAGAAACACCTGGAAGATTTAGTTACTATCTCTGATGAAGCTTTGAATAAGGCCTTATACGATATCAATCACTCGACCTCGAAAAATGTTTAGTATACAGAACTGTTTGTGAAACTCTAGAGGATGAGTTCGAGTAAATGTTGCACTTATTCTTATAATTTGTTAAATCAAAAAAGCCTTGAAATCAAGGCTTTTTCCTGTTGTTTAGATGCCCCCTGCATGGATTTGTAAGAACTTTTTCATATTGAAAATAAACAAAAAAATGTTGAAATATAGCTGATTTTAGGGAAATACTTTTTAGGTGTTTTTCAATGTCAGGATTTAAAAATGGGGCAAAAGTGGGGCAAAAACGAATGACTCGTATTTTGTTTGAAAACCTATAATACCTAATGATTATGCTATTCTAGATATATAGTTTTGTTATAAATAAATGTCAGTGCGAGATCAAATTGGAGGATAAAATGGAAAAAAACAAATTAATGAAAAAAGCCTTGGTTCCCAAAGGCTTTTTATGTTATAAACTCATTAAAAAGAACCCCCAGTTAGATTTGGAATATTTTTTTATTCTGTGTCACATAAAAATAAATAAAATGAATGGCTATAGCTAGAGCTAAAATGGTTGTTATACTCACTACTATTATAGGATTAGAAGCAAAGATTAAAGAGAGAATAAAGGCAGCCAGATAGAGTGTCGCTTGGACACAGTAGTAACTTTTCGAATAGCGAAGATAGTGTTTGTTATAGGGCCCATTTACTAGGACAGCAGCTTGAAAGAGGCCAAATCCGATATAAGAGAAGCTGGTTGCAAAGAGACGATTAGCTTCAGGATTCAGAAGAAAACTCATCGATACAGTCATCATCATAAGCCCAATGAAAATAGGATAGTGACTGTAAATTAGAAATAGCCCTTTTGATTAGATTTTTCATCAATAGCATGGTCGAATTGACCAAAATAAAACAAGAACAGAGAAATCATAATAATGAAATAAAGAACCGAATAAATCGAGAAATTCTCGATTGTAAAGAAGTTAGCTAGCTCCGTAATCATCTCTCCAAAACATAATAATGACAAGAAGGAGATGCGCTCGATTAAATGGGGAGATTTACCTGGTAATGCTTATCTTTATTAAGCAAGATACTTGGCATAATAAATGTTAGCAGAATACTAGCAAATAAGATATAGACTCTAAGGTAAATAGGAAGAAGAGCTGCTAGATAGAATCCTAAACTTCCTAGACCTGTTATCCATAGAAAACCTTTGATACTTTCCCGATTAACATCATCGGTTGATTTTCTAAAAAAATTCAACCAAATATTGAAAAAAATAAGGTAAGAGGTTAATGTACCAATAGCCCAACAGAGATAATGAAAAATATTGTTGCCAATCAGGTCCAATCATATTGGCTATAAAGAGTAAAATTCCCATTTTGATAAACATGATTACTATGTTAAATAAAGAGTTCTTTCCATAGCGATTGGTATAATCGGTTTGAATCATCCAGGAATCGATGAGAAACAAAAATAGCAATGAAAAAAATCAAGGAAAAGAATTCCAAGTCAAAAATACCGTTATGAAGATGGTCGATTAAAGTAGTTACTTTTTGAAATTGCAAAAACAAAAAAACTAAGTCATAAAAAAGTTCGGAAAAATTCTACACGTTTATGTTTTAATAAGAGTTTTTCATCTTAAGACCTTTCTATTTTAGAAGTACAATTTATTATAACAGAAAATGGTAATGAGAGAAAAGGAGATGCTTAAATAACTTCATGTGACGCGAATTGTCAAAACTCTTGGAGCACATTTACCTCATGTACCAACTCACAGGCAGAGTGTTTGATGATTGATAATGAAGTACGTGTATTCTGAGGCAAAAGATTTCGAGACTCCATTACGTAACTCCCATCTATAAATAAAAAATGATAGTTTCATCATAGCAAATCTAAAGAAACACGCTAAAAAGCAACCCTGACGAGTTGCTTAAAATCCTATTAAAAATTAACTGTGTCAGGATCATTCTGAGTTTTGGTGCCTTGAATCTTATCCAAGACTGCCATATCTTCCTCTGATAAGTCGAAGTCGAAGATATCCAAGTTACCTTTTACATTTTTAGGTGTCACAGACTTAGGTAGTGGCAAGAAACCTTTTTGGAGGCTCCAACGCAGAGCAACTTGTGCCACAGATTTACCGTTACGTTCAGCCACTACTTCAACATCTTCATTTCCAAAAATGCTACCTGTACCTAGTGGACTATAGGCTTCAAGAAGGATATCGCGCTCTTGGCAATAGTCAACTAAGTCTTCTTGGTCACAACCTGGAGCCAAGAGGATTTGATTGACATGTGGAACAATTTTAGCTGTTTCAAAAAGAGCTTCTAGGTGATGTTGCATAAAGTTTGACACACCGATAGCACGCACCTTACCTTCTTTGTAGGCTTCTTCCATAGCCTTCCATGCACCCGCATTGCCAGCCTTCCAAGCATCATTCTCACGAAGCGCCTTTGGATTAGGCCAATGGATAAGCAAAAGATCCAAATAATCCACACCAAGTCTTTCGAGAGACTCATCGATAGAAGTCTTAGCCAACTCGTAATCGTGCTTATCATTCCAAAGTTTGGTAGTTAGGAAAATATCCTCACGTGCCAAATTACTATCAGCAATCGCCTTACCTACAGAAACCTCGTTACCGTAAATTTGTGCGGTATCAATATGTGTGTAACCAGCCTTAAGTGCGAAGCTAACGCTGTTATAGGCTTCTTCGCCTTCAGCAATTTGCCAAGTTCCAAAACCAATTTTAGGAATAGTAACCCCATTTGCAAGTGTATATGTTTCCATGATTTTCACCTTTTCTTTTTTTAATAGTACTATCTTAAAAAAGATAAGACAAAAATGCAAAGATTTGCTACGGCTATTATTATGAATAGTTCCTTACTTCTTTTTCCGCTGTTCGTAACAGCTTTTGGAGATATTATTACTTGGGAAGAGAATGAATTTGTTGGTATTGTAAAATACAATCTTCAAAACTGCGACATTATTATCAAGAGCTTGAAATATTTTCTTCAGTATTTAGATAACTCATATGTGACTGATAATTTTGAACTGGACTTATATAGACAGGCTGTGTTAAAACATGGTCCCTTGTCTTATAACCAATGTTTCGGTTTTGTTCCTTTACTAGCCTTGGGAGGCGTAAAAGATGTGGATCATATGGATAAGGTAAAAACCTTGGAACACATTTACCTCATGTACCAACTCACAGGCGGAGTGTTTGACGATTGATAAAAAGAACCCCCTCGCGGTGGTTTTTCGATGAAAAACGAGATGTTAGATAAATAGCGAGTCTTTGGATGAGACTCTCTAATTTGGTGAATATAAATTATTTGGTACAAAATTTGGTACAAAAAACAAAATGACAAGCAAAAAAGCCTTATAAAACAAGGCTTTTTCCTGTTGATTTAGATGCCCCCTGCAGGGCTCGAACCTGCGACCCATAGATTAAGAGTCTACTGCTCTACCAACTGAGCTAAGGAGGCAAATAAAAAGCTGTATTGGTGCCGAAACTTCACGGTTTGTATTGAACCCGCGCAATTAAGCAGGTGGGCAACTCGCTCTAACTGAAGCTGTTTCCGTGTGAGACGGCCTACATGCTGTTAGAAGACTTTTGTTTCCCTAATAATACAAAAAATAGTCGGTCAACACTTAAATGTGAAGTCGTACACCACAGCGTTTCTATGATTATATGATACCACTTTTTCAAAAAAAATCAAGGGAAAATTTAAATTTTTGAAAAGGATTTCACAAGTTTCGTAATTTATCAATGGTTTCCTTGCGTTGAGCCAGGGCCGTTCGTATTTTTCCACTATCTTCTGGAGAAAAAGTAGTGATGGTCACGGATTTTTCTGGTAGGTATTCTTGCTTGACCCAGTGACCAGGATAATTATGTGGATAGAGATAATTTTGGGCGTTACCCAGTTCCTTGCTACCGCTATAATGTCCATCTCGCAAGTGACGTGGAATCGGCAGATGCCCCGATGTTTTAAGGTCAGCCAAGGCCTTATCTATAGCCACGTAGGCTGAGTTAGACTTAGGTGAAAGTGCCAGATCAATGACGACATTGGCAATGAGAATACGAGCCTCTGGGAAACCGATTCTTTGCGCAGCATCCAAAGCAGTTACGGTATGGATTTGCGCTTCGGGATTAGCTAAGCCAATATCTTCATAAGCAATCACAGTCAAACGACGAGCTAGGCTAGGAAGGTCACCAGCTTCTATCAAGCGAGCAGCATAGTGGAGACTAGCATCGACATCGGATCCACGGATGGATTTTTGCAGGGCAGATAGAACATCATAGTGTCCGTCTCCATCCTTGTCCATAGTGATGTAGCTTCTCTGAAGACTATTTTCCATGATGTCGAGCGTAATGTGGCGAACACCGTCATCCTTTGCTGGAGTAGAAAGAACGGCCAAATCAAGCGAATTGAAGGCAGAACGGAGATCTCCATTGGTAGATGTTGCGATAAAATCAAGGGCATCATCATCTAACTCAACAGGGAAATCAAAACCTCGTTCAGGGTCAGTCAGGGCGATTTGAATGGCTTCTTTAACATCTTGGTTAGACAGAGGTTCCAACTCAAAAATCTGAACACGACTGCGGATGGCTGGAGTGACAGAAAAGAAAAGGATTTTTCAGTTGTCGCCCCGATCATGATGACTAGACCACTTTCCAAGAGGGGAAGGAGAAAGTCTTGTTTAGTCTTGTCAAGACGATGAATCTCATCTAGTAGCAGTACAAGGCCACCTGAGAATTTAGCTTCTTCAGCGATTTCTTGGAGGCGTTTTTTACTATCAACTGTGGCATTGAAGGTCCGAAAAGCATACTTGGTCGTTCCAGCGATGGCTGAAGCGATACTGGTTTTTCCGATGCCTGGAGGTCCGTAGAGTATCATAGAGGATAGGCGATTGGCTTCCACCATACGGCGGATAATCTTGCCTGGTCCAACTAGATGCTCCTGACCGATGACCTGGTCGATGGTTTTGGGGCGCATACGAAGCGCGAGATTGTCTGGCATAGCAGTCCTTTCTAACATGGATTTTCTGATACGAATGTGGTAATATGGTAGTATCTATTTTAGCATATTTCCGAGTATTCGGGGCGATTGAAGAGTCGTATAGAAAGAGGACAAAATGGCAACATATGGATTTTTAGATGTTTTACAAGAAGAGTTGGACAAGAACTTTCCTTTTGATTATGAGATTAGCTGGGACAAGCGTAATCATGCGGTTGAAGTGAGTTTTCTATTAGAGGCACAAAATGCTGCAGGGGTGGAGATGTTAGATGAAGACGGAGAGGTTTCGTCAGATGATATCCTTTTTGAAGAAGCGGTACTTTTTTACAACCCTGCCAAGTCAACAGTTAATGAAGAAGACTATCTCACAGTCATCCCTTACCTGCCGAAGAAAGGTTTTTCTCGTGAATTCTTAGCTTATTTTGCGCTATTCCTTAAAGATACTGCAGAGGTTGGACTAGATGCCCTCATGGACTTTTTGGAAGACCCAGAAGCAGAAGAATTCGTCATGGAATGGAACCAAGAAGTCTTTGAAGAAGGGAAAGTCGGTTTGGAAGAAGGAGAATTTTACCCTTATCCGAGATATTAGGAGTCTAGCATGGAAATAGAACTTACTGATTTCCAAGGTTGCAAGATTGCCTTATTTTGTGGTGATAGGATTTTAACCATACTACGCGATGATAAAACGACTATCCCTTGGCCCAATATGTGGGAGTTGCCGGGTGGTGGCTGTGAAGGGACGAAAAGCCCATTTGAATGCGCGGCGCGTGAAGTCTATGAGGAACTAGGGCATTCACTTGACCGAAGATTGCCTGCTCTGGAGTAAGGTCTATCCCAGCATGCTCTATGAAGGCAGACAGTCAGTATTTATGGTCAGGGCAACTAAGTCAAGAACAGTTTGACAGTATCACCTTTGGAGATGAAGGGCAGGGCTATAAATTGATGAACATTGAGGAATTTTTGACATCCAGTCAAAGTAGTTCCGCAGTTGCAGGGAGTAGATTGAGGGATTATTTGGAGGAAAGTTATTAGAGAGGGTAAAATTTAAAGATATGAATATTACTTATATAGTTGGAAATGGTTTTGGACTTGCAATATGGTTTGAAAACAAGATATAAGGATTTCTATGAATTTCAAAATAAGGCTTACATAAGTAGGAAAGAGAACGAGGAAGAATATTCAAATTTAATTTATGAATCTCTATTCTCTGATAAAGTAAATAATTATGAAAATTGGTCAGATTTTGAATTTTCAATAGGTCAATTAACAAAAGATAACGACCGCATCTCCTCAAGTATAGAAATGAAGGAGAAATTTATAGACGATTTTAGTGAAGTAGTTGACGATTTAAGAGAATATCTACGATTACAACAAGAGCAAAAATCTTGAGGAAGGTATTTTAATTGACTTTGAAAGTACTCTAAATGATTTGAAAAATTCTCTCCCTGTATTAAATCAATCTACTATCGATAAAAAAATTTAAAGAAAAATCTATATCAACACGACATCGTGAATATATTAACCCTTAACTATACAAATGTGTTAGATAGATTATACGATAGATCTGGAAAAATCTTTTGTAAACAAATTAAGAACTTATGATTATAAATTTCATATTAAATCTCCGATTCATGCACATGGGACAGTAGATATCTGTACTGTTTTAGGAGTTAGCGATGAAACACAAATTTCAAATAGTTTTTGAAGAAGAACAAAAAGAATCTTTAATAAAAAAATTTAGTTTTGCGAAACTATAGAGAAAAATATGGATGTTAAAAACAATGATGTTATAAAAAATTCTGACATCATTATCCTCTATGGAGTTTCTTTAGGAGAGACTGATAAGTATATATGGAGTCAGATCGCTGAACGATCAATCAAAAGTTCTGTTCCTGTTATAATTTATTATTATGTACCTAATTTTTGATCCAGGAATCCCACTAGAGTGAGACGTTTATATAAAATGGTAGAAGACAAATTTATACATAATAGTGGTATAAACTTAGAGTTAGATTAAGAGATAACCTTATTGTTGTTATTGGTAAAACTATTTTTGATCTAATAGAGAGGTAATTTTAAAAATACATTATGGAAACATGGCAAGAGTTAAAAGTTACAGTGAAGCGTGAGGGTGAGGAATTAGTTTCCAATCTTTTGATTGAACTAGGTGCCCAAGGTGTTGCGATTGAAGACAGCATGGACTATGTGGGAAATGTGGACCGATTCGGTGAGATTTTCCCAGAGGTTGAGCAACAAGAAGAAATCGTGGTGACAGCTTACTATCCTGAAACGGTTGATGTCGCAGCGGTTGAAGCGGATTTACAGGCTCGCTTAGCAGACTTGAAAGATTTTATGGATTTGGGCGAAGTCAAGATTGGCACGACTGCCTTGGCTGAGGAAGACTGGGCAGATAATTGGAAGAAATACTATGAACCAGCTCGTATCACCCATGACTTGACCATCGTACCGTCATGGACAGACTATGGAGCGACGGCGGGAGAAAAAGATTATCAAACTAGATCCCGGTATGGCCTTTGGGACAGGAACCCACCCAACAACCAAGATGAGCCTCTTTGCCTTGGAGCAGATTCTTCGTGGTGGGGAAACGGTATTAGATGTAGGGACAGGTTCAGGTGTCCTTTCCATTGCTAGCTCGCTTCTTGGCGCTAAGGAAATCTTTTGCCTATGACTTGGATGATGTGGCGGTTCGCGTCGCTCAGGGAAAAATATTGAGCTCAATCCTGGCATGGAAAAACATCCATGTGGCCCCAGGTGATTTGCTCAAGGGTGTGGAGATTGAAGCTGACGTCATCGTGGCCAACATCCTAGCGGATATCCTTATCCATCTAACGGATGATGCTTATCGCTTTGGTCAAGGACGAAGGTTATCTCATCATGAGTGGCATTATCAAGGACAAGTGGGACATGGTGCGTGAGTCAGCTGAGTCCGCTGGATTTTTCCTTGAAACTCACATGATTCAAGGGGAATGGAATGCCTGCGTCTTCAAGAAGACCAAGGATGTCTCCGGTGTGATTGAGGCTAGTATGCAGCAGTATTTTGTAAAAGGCTTGGCTAGCTCACCTGTCACTATCGAGGACAAGGAAACCAGCAAGCACATGTTTCAGGTCATGCGCCTGAAAGAAGAGGATGAAGTGACTCTGGTCTTTGATGATGGGATTAAACGATTGGCGCGCGTGGTAAATGTAGAAGCCCGTCAGTTGGAGCTAATCGATGAATTGGCTGACAACGTGGAACTGCCGATTCAAGTGACTATTGCATCAGGCTTTCCCAAGGGAGACAAGCTGGAGTTCATCACTCAAAAAGTGACGGAGCTAGGTGCTAGCCAAATTTGGGCCTTTCCTGCAGACTGGTCAGTGGCCAAGTGGGACGGCAAAAAATTGGGTAAAAAGGTCGAAAAACTAGAAAAAATCGCCCTTGGAGCAGCAGAGCAAAGCAAGCGTAACTTCGTTCCAAGTATTACCCTTTTTGAGAAAAAAGCAGACCTTCTAGCGCAACTCGATCAGTTTGACCGCATCGTGGTGGCCTATGAAGAGTCAGCCAAAGAAGGCGAATCAGCTGCCCTCATCCAAGCTGTTGCGGGGTTAGAAAAAGGATCTAAACTGCTCTTTATCTTTGGACCAGAAGGTGGTCTTTCACCCGCAGAAATTGAAAGTTTTACAGCTAAAGGAGCGGTCCTTGCAGGACTTGGACCTCGCATCCTACGAGCAGAAACAGCACCGCTTTTATGCCTTATCAGCCCTCAGTGTTTTGCTTGAGTTACAGAAATAAGAAAAGCAACTGGGTGCTTATTAATGTTAGTAAAAGTCTTGTCTAAAGCCATCTTCAGATGGCTTTTTATGTAAACAATCTCCCTAAAAACTTGACTTTATCTCCTCGTATATTTTCCAAGCACATTTCTTGAAACCCTTTCCTTCTTCTGATAGACTAATACATAGTTTGAAAAAAGGAGACTAATTATGAAAAAATTTGTTGCTGAATTGGTCGGTACTTTTATGCTTGTGTTCATCGGAACAGGAGCTGTTGTTTTTGGAAATGGTGTTGAAGGACTTGGACACCTTTGGGATTGCTCTTGCCTTTGGTTTGGCAATCGTAGTTGCAGCCTTCTCAATCGGAACTGTTTCAGGTGCTCACTTGAACCCAGCTGTTTCTATCGCTATGTTTGTAAACAAACGTTTGTCATCTTCAGAGCTTGTAAACTACATCCTTGGTCAAGTGGTTGGTGCTTTCCTTGCATCTGGAGCTGTATTCTTCCTCTTGGCAAATTCAGGTATGTCAACTGCAAGTCTTGGTGAAAATGCCTTGGCAAATGGAGTAACTGTCTTTGGTGGTTTCTTGTTTGAAACAATCGCAACTTTCTTGTTTGTTTTGCTTATCATGACTGTGACTTCAGCAAGCAAAGGTAATGGCGCAATCGCTGGTTTGGTGATCGGTTTGTCATTGACAGCTTTGATCCTTGTTGGATTGAACATCACTGGACTTTCAGTAAACCCAGCTCGTAGCTTGGCTCCTGCTGTATTGGTAGGTGGCGCAGCTCTTCAACAAGTTTGGATTTTCATCCTTGCACCAATCGTTGGTGGAGTTCTTGCAGCTCTTGTTGCTAAAAATTTCCTTGGAACTGAAGAATAATACATTCAAAAAACCTACTCATCACATTGGAGAGTAGGTTTTTTTATACTAAAAATCCCCCACATGAGAAGTGGGGATTTGTGATTAACTCAATTCAGCAACGATAGCTTTGATTTGTTCAGCTGTGGGACACCAGCCACTTGTTTAACCACTTGTCCATTTTTCTTGAAGAGAAGAGTAGGGATAGACATAATGCCGAATGCACGAGCTGTATTCGGATTTTCGTCAACGTCCATTTTAACGATCTTCAAGACATCTTCTGAAAGTTCTTCAGATACTTGTCCAAGATTGGACCTTGCATGACGACATGGACCACACCAAGTAGCCCAGAAGTCTACCAAGACCAATCCGTCTTTAGTTTCTTGTTCAAATGTTGCATCTGTGATTGCTTTTTGCCATAGTATTTCTCCTTTTTAGTTATATTGGCTTAAATCTTGTTTCATGAGATAGAAGAAAACATCCCCATAAGTCCCATGGTAGTCCAGAACATGACCATTGTAGGTTAGTTTTTGGACAGGATAATAGTCTGCGACACCGATCAGGCAGGCATGTTGAGAACGTTCAAATTCTTCGTATGAATCGAAGGTCATTGTTCTCTCTTGCTTGCTGGCATCTAAATAAGTGATTTCAATCATAGGATTCTCCTTTGCTAAATCATATCTTCATTTTACTCCTCAGAAAAAGGAATGTCAAGAAAATTGATTGCGCACGCAAGTTTTTTTGAAAAATTTAGAACAACCAGTCTGCTTTTGTAGCTAGGCTTTCTTCAACAGCTTTTTGTAAATAGGCAAGAGTCGTCTGTCCTTCTCTAGTGAGGCAGATAAAACTAGCTCGCTTGTCCTGATCGCAGCATCTCCGACTAAGTAAACCACAGTTTTTTTCTTCTAGGCGTGCCACCATCCGTGATACAGCGCTAGGGCTCAGATGAAGTTTATCTGGCAAGTCAATCTGTCTCAAAGATTTTTCTTGAGCTTGATTTAAAAAGTGCAAGAGATAAAATTCCTTGAGCGTAAGACTCTGTTCACTCTGCTCAGCGATCGTTTGCTCTAAAATAGCTTCTAGCTCTACTTGTCGGCGGTTGAAGTCAAACCATTTTTCTAAGTAAGTCACGTCAATCTCCTTTCCTATACAATAGTTGTAAATAGCTTTATACATCTAAGATGCTTGCGCACGCAATTAGTATACAACTTTTTAGATGAGATAGCAAGAAGGAGGTTTCTTGTGTATTTCCTTGAAATTTTCTGAAAAAAGAGTAAACTGGTATGCAGAAAGTCTATTTTTGGAGTAAACGATGAAGTTATATGTTCAGTTAATGATTCTCTTTGTCATTTCACTGATTGGTGAGGGAATCTCTAGCTTTTTCCATTTGCCTATCCCTGGAAGTATTATCGGTTTGATTATTTTATTTCTGGCCTTGCAGTTCAAGTGGCTGCGGGTACGACATGTCAACATGGTTGGGAATTTTCTCCTAGCTAATATGACTATTCTCTTTCTGCCTCCTGCAGTTGGGATTATGGAAAAATTTGATGTGATTGCTCCCTATTTATTGCCCATTGTCTTGATTGTCTTTTTTGCGGCAGTCATTAATATCATCTTGATTGCGCTAGTGGTTCAATTTATCAAAAAGCGTTATGAAGGTGATTACGAAGAAAGAGGTGCCAAATGAGCGAATTTGTATCCAATCCACTTTTTGGGATAGCCTTGTCTATCCTAGCTTATCTCGGAGGGATGATTATCTTTAGACGCTATCCTCATCCTCTGACGACTCCCTTACTGCTAGCAACCTTGTTTATCATAGCATTTCTGAAATTGACGGGTATTTCTTACGCTGCCTATTATCAAGGTGGAGTTTATCTTAATAATCTGATTGTTCCTTCGACAGTGGCTCTGGGAATTCCTCTTTATAAGAGTTTTCACCTCATGAAACACCATGTTAGAAGTATTCTACTCAGTAGTTTCCTTGCTGTTGTTGTAAATACAGTTTTTACAGCTTTAGTTGCAAAATTTTTCGGTATGGATTTCTTCTTGGCGATTTCGCTTTTTCCCAAGTCTGTAACGACTGCGATGGCGGTTGGGATTACGGATAAACTTCAAGGGATCACAACAATTACCTTGGTGGTGGTCGTAGCAACTGGTATTTTGACCAGTGTTATCGGACCAACACTCTTAAAATGGCTAAAAATTGACGATCCAGTAGCTGCTGGACTGGCCCTGGGAGGAACAGGTCACGCTGTCGGAACAGGGACCGCCTTTCGCTATGGACCAGTTGCGGGGGCTATGGCTGGTTTGGCAATCGGTGTCACCGGTATTCTCTACGTATTTGTCAGTCCCATCGTAGCAGGTTTGATATTGAGTTAAAAATAAGAATTTTATATTTCTTTGTGTAAAGAAAGCCCCTAGCTTTAGTTGCTAGGGCTTCATTCATTATTGTAAGTTTACCTTTGTTCTTTAAGATATAGTAGGTTCCGAGATAGAAGCCAACGCTAAGGATTAAATCTTTGAAAATTTCAAAGGATAATACCCAATTGTAGTCGAAATCGATGCGAAGATTTAGAGTGATAAAAACCAAGGACTATTTGGATAGCGATGTAGGCGACAACTGCAAGAGCTGTACGGTATTCATTAAAGAGTTGACCGATAGAGATAGACAAGTAGATACAAAGAATACCTGCAAGAGTGTTAAAAATATAGGAAATCAAGGCTAACCAGAAATCATCTGTATAATTTTTTAGCATATACTCGGCAAAGTTGGATATGAAGGCGTCTGGTTGAATCATAGCAATGATAATGTAAAGACTAAAAAGGAAAACCACTGTACTTGCCAAAGACCAAACAAAGGCTCCAAGAAGTTTAGCGGAGAGGATCTGGTGTTCAGATACTGGCAGGGTGAGAGTCAGATAGCCACGACGATCGTAAACGCTTCCCTTAAATCGTTGAATAATCAAAATCAAGGTTGAGATACTCAAAGTAATAACCAGACCACCAAAAACCAGAGATAGAAATACTAACATGACAACGCCCTTATCTTGATAATAGGTGCTTGAGAGGCTACTGCCCTGAATACCTATGATGACAGATAGGGAGAGTACAGCTGCATAGAGGGCTAAAAACCATTTGTTGACATTTTTAAATTCATAACGAACTAAATTCCAAAACATAAGAATCTCCTTTAACTAGGCTTTGAATTCGTGACGGAAGAGCTGGTCGATAGACTCTCCTGATTCGTAGCGAATATCATCCACATTTCCTTGACGGACAACTTTTCCATCCTTGAGGAAGACAATCTCATCCAAGATTGGTTCGATGTCCGAAATCAAGTGAGTTGAAATCAAGACAGTCGAAGTTGGAGAGTAGTTGTTGATGATGGTGTTCAAGATATAGTCACGAGCTGCAGGATCGACACCACCGATTGGTTCATCAAGGACGTATAGACGAGCATCACGACTCATGACAAGGATCAACTGAACTTTTTCTTTATTCCCTTTTGAGAGTTTCTTGAAACGGCTATTCTCGTCGATACCAAGGTCTCGAAGAAGACCTTGAGCACGTTCCAGATTGAAATCTTTATAGAAGGTCTTGAAAAAGGTAAGAGCTTCTTTGACCTTCATCTGTTCGTTGAGATAGGTCGTATCAGGTAGATAAGAAACGATAGCCTTTAGTTGCTGGGCTTGGTTCCATATCGTTGATAAGAATGCGCCCACCATCAGGTTGTAACAAGCCGTTGATTAGTTTAATCAGGGTTGTTTTTCCGGAACCGTTTGGGCCAAGGAGCCCCACAATCTTTCCTGCCGGGATTTCAAGGGAAACATTTTGAAGAGCAGGGCTTGCTCCATAGAATTTTGAAACATTTTCAAACGTTAACAAGGTCATAGTCTAAACTCCTTCAATATAATCTCTCAAAAACAGTTGGTAGTTCTTCTTTTCATAGCCAAATTCTACCATGCCTGTTACAAATTGCTGCAGCTGTTCTTCTGATAGTTGCTTCCGAGATTGGAGGATTAAGTCCAAGTCCTCGGTGACAAAACGCCCTGCAGTCCGCTTGGTGTAAACGAAGCCTTCTCTTTCTAAGTCTGATAGGGCACGTTGGATGGTATTAGGATTGACGCCAGCCTCGCTAGCCAGTTCTCTGACAGTTGGCAGTTGTTGGTTGGGTTCTAGTTTATGGGAAACGATTTGCAGTTTGATCTTATCCATTATCTGCAACTAAATGGGTTTGTTGTTATCAAATGTCCAGGACATCACGGTCTCCTTTCTACAATTTCTTTTTGTGTCACTTAAATAATACAACTAAACAAAAAACTTGTCAAGCCAAAAGGAGAATTATTTTGGGAATTGCTTAAAAAAATGGTATAATGAAAAGAAAACGACAAGGAGGGGAAGGCATGCGTTGTCCAAAATGTGGCGCTACTAAATCAAGTGTTATCGATAGCCGTCAGGCTGAAGAAGGAAATACGATTAGAAGAAGACGTGAGTGTGAAGAATGCCAGCATCGTTTTACGACCTATGAACGTGTAGAAGAAAGAACGCTGGTTGTGGTCAAAAAAGATGGTACACGGGAGCAGTTCTCAAGAGATAAAATCTTTAACGGGATTATCCGTTCGGCTCAAAAACGTCCGGTGTCCAGTGATGAGATTGGCATGGTCGTCAATCGTATCGAACAAAAACTCCTCAGTCGCAATGATAATGAAATTCAAAGTGAAGACATTGGTTCTCTCGTCATGGAAGAGTTAGCTGAACTCGACGAAATCACATATGTTCGTTTCGCTAGTGTCTATCGTAGTTTTAAAGACGTGAGTGAGCTCGAAAATCTTCTCAAACAAATTACGCAATCTTCAAAGAAGAAAAAGGAAAAATAAATGAAGCCTAATGATCGTTTTTCTTTTCTAAAGAATAATCGGGTGTCGCAAGATCCCACAACTTTGGTGCAGTGCTACCTCCCGATTATCGGTCAGGATGCGCTGAGTCTTTACCTTTATACCTTAGCTTTTTGGGATGATGGACAAAAAGAACACCTGTTTGCAGCTATTCTCAACCATCTCAATTTTGGGATGGACAGGCTTTTAAAAGCCTTTAAAATCTTATCAGCCTTCAACCTGATTACCCTCTATCAAAAGGGTGACGGCTATGAACTTGCTATTCATCCAACGCTTTCTAGCTCAGATTTCTTGCGTCATACGGTTTATCGTACCTTATTGGAGAAAAAAATCGGTGAGCCAGCAGTTTCTGATTTGCGCCAAGAGCAGGCAGGAGGAGAGCTTTTGACCGTTTCTTTGAGTCAGGCCTTTCCAGAGATAGAAGAATTGGCTAGTCATGATGAGACACCAGTAAAAGCTGATTTTAAAAATGATTTTGATTTGGAGCATTTTCGTCAGCTCATGGCGAGAGATAATCTCCGTTTTCAAGATGAACAGACAGATGTCTTAGAACTGTTTAAAATTGCTGACGAGAAAAAATGGACTTGGTTTGAAACCTATCAGCTAGCCAAAGCAACAGCTGTTTCGCAAGTTATTTCTGTCAAGCGTATGCGTGAAAAATTAGCTCAAAAGTCTGTTTCATCGGACTTTGAGTCCCCAAGAAGCGGCCATTATCAGAGAAGCTAAAAAGTAAAACAGCTTTACAATTTTTGGCGGGAATCAAACAAACCCGAAATGCAGGGATTATCCAATCTGAACGTGATTTGTTAAAACAGATGGCAGATTTGGGCTTGCTTGATGAAGTTATCAATATTGTTATCCTCTTGACCTTCAATAAGGTTGATTCTGCCAACCTCAATGAAAAATATGCCATGAAAGTGGCTAATGATTACTCTTATAACAAGATCAGATCTGCTGAAGAAGCTGTACTTCGCATCAGAGAGAAGAATCAAAAGGGGCAAGAACAAAAATCAGCGAAGACAAGCCAAGCTAAAAGCAATGTCCCGAAATGGAGTAATCCAGAATATAAAAATGAAACCAGCGAAGAAACTCGTTTGGAGTTAGAACGAAAGAAAAAGAAATGTTAGACCGATTAGGAAAAGGAGGAGATTAGATGGAAAGTGTAGGAGATGTGCTTAAAGATCATCCCAGCCGTTTTCAATACCAGGACTTGGTCCAGCAGATTGTAAAAGATCCTGATGTTGTGGCTTTTATCCAGAAGGAATCTCTCAGTCAAGAGGAATTGAATCGTAGTATCTCTAAGTTTAATCAATACATCACCGAACGTGATAAGTTCCTTCGCGGAGATACCGACTATATTGCTCGAGGTTATAAGCCAATTTTAGTTATGAATCATGGTTACGCGGATGTATCCTATGAGGAAACCCCGGAACTGATTGCGGCTGAGAAGGAAGCGGCTATCAAGAACCGTCTCAGACTGATCAATCTTCCAGCTAGTCTTAAAAAAGCTAGTTTGGCTCAAGTTGATTTGGATGACTTGGGACGCATGCCAGTTTTTGAAAAGCTCTTTACCTTTGTTGAGCAATATCCAGAAGTCCGTAAAGGTCTCTATCTCTATGGAGACTTTGGAGTTGGGAAGAGCTTTATGGTGGCTGCCCTAGCCCATGATTTGTCTGAAAAACGTGGTGTTTCATCCACCCTTCTTCACTATCCGAGCTTTGTCATTGATGTCAAAAATGCTATCGGTGATGGGAATGTCAAGAATTTAGTCGATGAAATCAAGCAAGCTGAAGTCTTGATTTTTGATGATATCGGTGCTGAGCAATCAACACCTTGGGTACGTGACGAAGTCTTACAAGTGATTCTCCAATATCGTATGCAAGAAGATTTACCGACCTTCTTTACTTCAAATTTCAATTTTGAAGATTTGGAAAAACATTTTGCTAAAGGCAAGAATGGAAATGATGAAACCTGGGAAGCTAGACGTGTGATGGAGCGTATCCGTTATTTAGCAGAGGAAACACGACTAGAAGGAGAAAATCGCCGATGAGTGAAACAATCACCTTAATGAAATCTCATACTTCGGTTCGCAGATTTAAAGAAGAAGCGATCCCTCAAGAAGATTTAAAGGCCATTTTGTCTGCAGGCCAAATGGCTTCTTCTTGGAAAAATTTCCAATCTTATTCTGTGATTGTAGTCAGAAGTCAAGAAAAGAAAGAAGCACTGTATGAGCTTGTTCCTCAGGAAGCGATTCGTCAGTCTGCTGCCTTTCTCCTCTTTGTAGGTGATTTAAACCGTGCAGAAAAAGGAGCTCGTCTCCATACCGATATTTTCCAACCTCAAGGGGTGGAAGGGCTCCTCATTACTTCAGTCGATGCAGCACTAGCTGGGCAGAACACCTTGCTTGCGGCAGAAAGCCTTGGCTATGGTGGAGTAATCATCGGTTTAGTGCGTTACAAATCTGTTGAATTAGCAGAATTGTTCAAGCTACCTGACTACACCTATCCAGTTTTTGGGATTGCACTAGGAGTACCAAATCAACAACACGATGTAAAACCAAGATTGCCACTCGAGAATGTTGTTTTTGAGGAAGAATACCAAGAACAAACGGCTGAGGCTATTGAAGCCTATGACCGTGTGCAGACTGAATACGCAGGAGCGCGTGCAACTACCACTTGGAGTCAGCGTCTTGCGGAGCAATTCGGTCAGCCTGAACCAAGCTCGACTAGAGAAAATCTTGAACAAAAGAACTTATTGTAGAAAGTGAGAAAACATGGCCTTACCAACTGTTGCCATTGTAGGACGTCCCAATGTTGGGAAATCAACCCTGTTTAACCGTATTGCAGGGGAACGCATCTCAATCGTAGAAGATGTCGAAGGAGTAACACGAGACCGTATCTATGCTACTGGTGAGTGGCTCAACCGTTCTTTCAGTATGATTGATACTGGAGGTATCGATGATGTTGATGCTCCATTTATGGAACAAATTAAGCACCAGGCAGAGATTGCCATGGAAGAGGCAGACGTCATCGTCTTTGTCGTTTCTGGAAAAGAAGGAATCACAGATGCAGACGAATACGTAGCTCGTAAACTCTATAAGACACATAAACCTGTTATCCTCGCAGTTAACAAGGTCGATAATCCAGAGATGCGAAATGATATCTATGATTTCTACGCTCTTGGCTTGGGCGAACCTCTACCAATCTCGTCTGTACACGGTATTGGGACAGGGGATGTACTGGATGCTATCGTGGAAAATCTCCCACATGAAGTCGAAGAAGAAAATCCGGATGTCATTAAATTCAGCTTAATTGGACGTCCAAATGTCGGAAAATCTAGCTTGATTAATGCCATTTTGGGAGAAGATCGTGTGATTGCTAGTCCTGTGGCTGGTACAACTCGTGACGCTATCGACACGCATTTTACAGATGAAGATGGTCAAGAGTTTACCATGATTGATACGGCAGGTATGCGTAAGTCTGGTAAAGTCTATGAAAATACAGAGAAATACTCAGTTATGCGTGCCATGCGTGCTATTGACCGTTCGGATGTAGTCTTGATGGTGCTCAATGCCGAAGAAGGTATCCGTGAGTATGATAAGCGTATCGCTGGATTTGCCCACGAAGCTGGTAAAGGGATGATTATTGTAGTCAATAAGTGGGATACTCTTGAAAAGATAACCACACCATGAAAAACTGGGAAGAGGATATTCGCGAGCAGTTCCAATACTTGCCTTACGCACCGATTATCTTTGTTTCAGCTTTGACCAAGCAACGTCTTCACAAACTCCCTGAGATGATTAAGCAAATCAGCGAGAGCCAAAACACTCGTATCCCATCAGCGGTCTTGAATGATGTGATTATGGATACTATGCCATCAATCCAACACCGACAGACAGGGAAACGCCTTAAGATTTTCTATGCGACTCAAGTGGCAACCAAAACCACCGACCTTGTTATCTTTGTAGAATGAAGAAGAGCTGATGCACTTCTCATACTTGCGTTCTTGGAAAATCAAATCCACAAGGCCTTTGTCTTTGAAGGAACCCCGATTCATCTGATTGCAAGAAAGCGGAAGTAAGATGATAAAAAGAAGGTTAACAGACCTTCTTTTTGTAGAGGATACCAAGAGCGTAGAACTAAATTTGTCATCAAATGAACATGATTTTCTGAACTCTTGTCATAGTTTTGTAATGAAAATGTACTTTCTTTGTAAGATTCAAAATGCTATAATGCTCTCAAACAATTTTTCCTAATATAGGGAGGTTATTATGAAAAGACGCAGATTATTAAAAATAGTTTATTCATACACTTGCTAGGTTTGCTGATGGCATTTTTCTTCCTATCAGGATTTACGGCACCTGAAAAACCAGACTACGGGATTTATGACCCAAATCATTATTTGACAGAGGAAGTAGTTACTCAGATTCGTGATTTGAATGAAGCCAATAGTCAAAAGGCAGAAAAAGCTTCAAATAGGTGTCTATATCGTAGACAGTCTGGAAGGTGAAAGCATTGAAACGGTAGCTACTGAAACTGCCAGGGCTTGGAAGATTGGCTATTCAGGAGATAATTTTGGAAGTCTCATTGTAGTAGCCGTTCAAGACCGTAAATCAAGAATTGAAACCAGTAATAACACCGCCATTAGAATAACGGACTATCAAACCAAGCAGATCTTGGCAGCTAGTCGTACAGATTTTAAAAATGGAGACTATAGTAAGGGTATCTTAGCGATTGCCAAAGGCTTGGATAATCAATTTTATAGAGGAACCGGAACCTTCTCGTCTGATGAAGACTCCGCTAAAATCAAACGTTATTCTGATAGCATCAGTGGGAAAAAATCGAGTCGCAATAGCAATTCATCAAGTCGTCGCAAAAACAGTGACCCTATAGACAATGTCTTCGGAGTCGGGATAATCATTTATTTCATTATCGTATTTATAGCCATTATTAGAGGAGGCAGAGGTGGCCGAGGAGGAGATTCCTCTGACGGCGGATGGTGGTTCAGTGACTCATCAGATTCGGATTCGTCTTGGTCAGACTCAGGTTCAGATCTTCTGGTGGCTGGGACGGCGGTGGCTTCGATGGCGGTGGTTCATCTGATGATTGGTAATGTTCGTATAAAAATTAAGGAAATAAGTAGGTATAGATATGAAAATAAAGGAATCATTTATGTGATGGGCATTTGCTGGCTATTATCTTACTTGGCGGTTGCTCAGCAGTAGGCACTTATAACGGTCTCGTCTCCGAACAAAAGCCAAGGTCGAGCAAGCGCAAGCTGATGTAGCGACAGCTCTTCAACGTCGTTCTGACTTAATTGGAAATTTGGTAGAGTCTGTCAAAGGACAGATGAACCATGAAACAGAAGTCTTTACCCAAATCGCAGAAGCGCGAGCAAAAATTGGAACTGGCTCCGTGACTCAAAAAAAGAAAATCAAGAGGCGCAAGGAGAGTTGAGTTCAGCTATTTCACGTTTAATTTTCGCTAACAGAAAATTAGTCCAGAATTGAAGAGCAATCAAAATGTGGAACAATTGATGACGGAGTTAGCTGGGAGTGAAAATCGTATCTTTGTAGCTCGTAAGGATTATAACCAAGCTGCAACGGAATACAATCAAAAATTAAGAAGCTTCCCGACAGTCCTTTTAGCTAACATGATGAACTTTAAAGAGGCAGAAACCTTCAAAGAAAGTGAAGAAAGCAAAGACAGCTCCAAAGGTTGATTTTGGTAATTCTACAACCAAAGAGTAAACTTGCTATTTTTAAAAGAAAATTGATGACTAGAATAGTTCGATGATTTATGAAAAAGAGGCCCTAAATGGGCCTCTTTTAGCTAGATAACTGCGTGTTCCTTCTTGAAAAATAATAGCAAGTATGTTACAATAAAAAGAACTTTTTAAAAATCAGAATGTATAGTAAGGAAAAAAATGGCAAATTTACTAAAAACTATCATTGAAAATGATAAAGGAGAACTCCGCCGCTTAGAAAAGATGGCTGATAAAGTCCTCAAATACGAAGATGAAATGGCTGCTTTGACAGACGAGCAGTTGCAAGCTAAGACAGAAGAATTTAAGCAACGTTATCAAAATGGTGAAACGCTTGATCAACTCTGTATGAAGCATTTGCGGTCGTACGTGAGGGAGCTAAGCGTGTTCTTGGACTCTTCCCATACAAGGTTCAGGTTATGGGTGGAATCGTTCTTCACCACGGTGACGTTCCTGAGATGCGTACAGGGGAAGGTAAAACCTTGACAGCGACAATGCCGGTTTACCTCAATGCCCTTGCAGGTAAGGGAGTGCACGTAGTTACAGTTAACGAATACCTTACAGAACGTGACGCGACTGAGATGGGTGAGTTATACTCTTGGCTTGGTTTATCAGTAGGGATTAACTTGGCTGCAAAATCTCCAATGGAGAAAAAAGAAGCTTATCTCTGTGATATTACATACTCAACGAACTCAGAGATTGGTTTTGACTACCTTCGTGATAATATGGTTGTTCGTGCAGAGAACATGGTACAACGTCCACTCAACTATGCCTTGGTCGATGAGGTTGACTCTATTTTGATTGATGAAGCTCGTACGCCGTTAATCGTATCAGGGGCCAACGCTGTTGAAACGAGTCAACTCTATCATATGGCTGACTATTTCGTGAAGTCGTTAAATAAAGACGACTACATCATTGATATTCAGTCTAAGACGATCGGTTTGTCAGATTCTGGTATTGATAAGGCTGAAAGCTACTTCAAACTAGAAAATCTCTATGACATTGAAAATGTAGCTCTTACTCACTTTATCGACAATGCCCTTCGTGCTAACTACATCATGATTCTGGATATCGACTATGTGGTTAGTGAAGAGCAGGAAATCTTGATTGTCGACCAATTTACAGGTCGTACCATGGAAGGTCGTCGATACTCTGACGGATTGCACCAAGCGATTGAAGCAAAAGAAGGTGTGCCAATCCAAGACGAGACCAAGACTTCAGCTTCTATCACCTACCAAAACCTTTTCCGTATGTATAAAAAATTGGCAGGGATGACAGGTACAGGTAAAACAGAAGAAGAAGAATTCCTCGAAATCTACAACATTCGTGTTATCCCAATCCCAACTAACCGTCCAATTCAACGTATCGACCACTCAGACCTTCTCTATGCAAGTCTTGATGCGAAATTTAAGGCTGTCGTTGAAGATGTTAAGGCTCGTCACCAAAAAGGTCAACCAGTCTTGGTAGGTACCGTCGCTGTTGAAACCAGTGATCTTCTTTCTAAGAAATTGGTTGAAGCAGGCGTACCACACGAAGTATTGAATGCGAAGAACCACTACAGAGAAGCGCAAATCATCATGAATGCTGGTCAACGTGGTGCGGTTACAATCGCAACCAACATGGCTGGTCGTGGTACTGATATTAAGCTTGGTGAAGGGGTTCGTGAGCTTGGAGGACTTTGTGTCATCGGTACTGAACGTCACGAAAGTCGTCGTATTGACAACCAGCTTCGTGGACGTTCAGGTCGTCAAGGTGACCCAGGAGAATCACAATTCTACTTGTCACTTGAAGACGATTTGATGAAACGTTTTGGTTCAGAACGTTTGAAAGGTGTCTTTGAACGTCTTAACATGTCTGACGAAGCCATCGAATCTCGCATGTTGACACGTCAGGTCGAAGCAGCGCAAAAACGTGTTGAAGGAAATAACTACGATACTCGTAAACAAGTCCTTCAATATGATGATGTTATGCGTGAACAACGTGAAATTATCTACGCGCAACGTTATGATGTGATTACTGCAGAGCGTGACTTAGCTCCTGAAATTCACGCTATGATTCGCCGCACTATTGAACGAATCGTAGATGGGCATGCTCGTTCTAATCAAGATGAAAAACACGCAGCAATCTTGAACTTTGCCAAGTACAACTTGCTTCCAGAAGATTCGATTTCACTTTCAGATTTAGAAGGTCTGTCAGACTAGCTATCGAGGATGAACTATACCAACGATGCATTGAAAGTTTACGATAGCCAAGTTAGAAGACTTCGTGATGAAGAAGCTGTTAAGAATTCCAGAAAGTCTTGATTCTACGTGTTGCCAGATAACAAGTGGACTGACCATATCGATGCCCTTGATCAGTTGAGAAATGCTGTTGGTCCCTCGTGGTTGCCCCTAAAAACAACCCTGTCGTGGAATATCAGGCGGAAGGCTTCCGTATGTTTAATGATATGATTGGCTCAATTGAGTTTGATGTGACTCGCTTGATGATGAAAGCACAAATTCATGAACAAGAACGACCACAAACCGAACATCATATCAGTACAACAGCAACTCGCAATATCGCTGCGCAACAAACAAGTCTTCCAGCTGATTTAGACCTCAGTCAAGTGAAACGTAATGACTTGTGTCCATGTGGATCTGGTAAGAAATTTAAAAACTGTCACGGTAAACGACGTTAAGATTGACTAATTTTCAGGCGGATGCCTAGTGAAAACAAAATTTTCGCTTGGCGTCCGTTTGCTTTATAAGGAGATGAATAATGGTATTTACAGCAAGAAGCTCTAAAATTAATATTGAAGAAGTTCGTAGTTTGTCTAAGTTGGAAGGACAAGCGCTGGCCAATAAACAGCAACGCGATCAAGAGCTTGAAGCGATTATTCGTGGTGAAGATCAGCGTATTTTGTTAGTGATTGGTCCCTGTTCATCTGACAATGAAGAAGCAGTTCTCGAATATGCTAAGCGTTTGTCAAACTGCAAGAAGAAGTCAAAGACCGCGTCTTTATGGTCATGCGTGTCTATACTGCAAAACCACGTACTAATGGTGATGGATATAAGGGCTTAATTCACCAACCAAATGCCAAAGAAGCACCTAGTCTCATCAATGGGATAAAGGCGGTTCGTCATCTACACTATCGTGTTATTTCTGAAACAGGAATGACGACAGCAGATGAAATGTTGTACCCAGAAAATCTTCCGTTGGTTGATGATTTGATTTCTTATATGGCAGTTGGAGCTCGTTCGGTTGAAGATCAACAACACCGTTTTGTAGCCAGTGGAGCAGATTTCCCAACAGGATTTAAAAATCCAACCTCAGGAAATTTCAATGTTATGTTCAACGGTATTTATGCAGCTCAAAACAAGCAGAGCTTCCTTTTCCTAGGGAAAGAAGTCGAAACTACTGGAAATCCTTTATCGCATGCTATTCTCCGTGGAGCTCTTAACGAGTACGGGAAAAACATTCCTAACTACTATTATGATAATTTGATGGATACTATTGCTCAGTATGAAAAGATGGGACTTGAGAATCCATTCATCATTATTGATACTAACCATGATAATTCAGGTAAGCAGTACATGGAGCAGATTCGTATCGTTCGTCAGACTCTGATTAACCGCGACTGGAATGAAAAGATTAAAAAATATGTCCGTGGTTTCATGATTGAGTCTTATCTAGAAGACGGTCGACAAAATGAACCAGAGGTCTTTGGAAAATCTATCACTGACCCATGTCTTGGATGGGAAAATACTGAAGCTCTTGTTCGTGAAATCTACCAAAGACTAGGAGAATAATATGGCATTTATCGAGAAGGGTCAAGAAATCGATATTGAAGCAATCAAGGCGGAAACACAGCTATCTGCAGAAACCTTGCAACAAAAAGAAAATCGTGACCAGGAACTAGCAGATATCCTTTCAGGAAAGGATGACCGTATCTTGTTGGTCATTGGGCCTTGTTCGTCTGACAATGAAGAAGCAGTTCTTGAGTATGCTCGTCGTTTGGCAGACTTGCAGAAAAAAGTGGCCGATAAGATTTTCATGGTCATGCGTGTATACACAGCTAAACCTCGTACCAATGGAGATGGCTACAAGGGTTTAGTTCATCAGCCAGACACTTCGAAGGCTCCAAGTTTGATTAATGGTTTGCAAGCGGTTCGTCAACTTCATTATCGAGTGATTACAGAAACTGGATTAACCACAGCGGATGAAATGCTTTATCCATCCAATCTAGTCTTGGTTGATGACTTGGTTAGCTACCATGCCGTGGGTGCGCGTTCAGTAGAAGATCAGGAACACCGTTTTTGTAGCTGCAGGATTGATGCACCAGTGGGAATGAAAAATCCAACCTCTGGAAATCTATCAGTTATGTTTTAATGCCATCTATGCAGCACAAAAACAAACAAACCTTTCTCTTCCATGGCCAAGATTGAAACTTCAGGGGAATCCCTGGCTCACGTTATCTTACGTGGAGCTGTGAATGAATATGGAAAGAATGAACCAAACTTCTACTATGAAACTCTCTTAGATGCTATCGGACGTTACGAGTCTATGGGTCTTGAAAATCCCTTTATCATGATTGATACTAACCATGATAATTCAGGGAAACAATATATGGAGCAAATTCGAGATCGTTCGCCAAGCTCTGCTCAACCGTGACTGGAATGAAAAGATTAAAAACAGTTCGAGGCTTCACGATTGAGTCCTACTTGGCAGATGGTCGACAAAATCAACCAGAAATCTTTGGCTGCTCTATTACAGACCCATGTCTAGGATGGGAAAACACAGTAGCTTTAGTAGATGAGATCTATTCTACCTTAACAAAATAAGTGAAAAGGATGGAGTTGGGGAATCTCAACTCCTTTTGATGAAAATGATAGTTGGACACGGAATCGATATTGAAGAATTAGCTTCCATACAAAATGCAGTTGAAAAAAGAGAAGGTTTTGCGCAGCGTGTCTTGACAGACAAGGAAATGGAGCGCTTTCCAGTCTCAAAGGTCGCAGACAGGTCGAGTATTTGGCTGGTCGTTGGGTCAGCTAAAGAGGCTTTCTCAAGGCTGATGGGAACGGGAATTGGGAAGCTGGGCTTTCAGGATTTGGAAGTTTTGAATAATGAAAGAGGAGCTCCCTACTTCAGCAAATCCCCGTTTTCAGGAAAAGTTTGGCTATCAATCAGCCATACAGACTCGAGTTTAGACAGCTAGTGTTATTTTTGGAGGAAAATCATGAAAACTAGTCACATAGACCAGCAAGGCCCTCATTGACCCAGAGTGCTATTCGCTACAATATCCAACAAATGGGGAGCGCACATTCCCAAAAGATACCCTCAAATGGGCAGTTGTAAAAGCCAATGCCTATGGGCACGGAGCGATAGCTGTTGCGACGGCTATCCAGGATGATGTCGATGGCTTTTGCGTTTCTAATATTGATGAAGCCCTCGAGCTTCGCCAGCCAGGAATTTCTAAGAAGCTTCTTATTTTAGGAGTATCTGAAGTTGAATCCCTTTCATTGGCCAAGGAGTATGCTATTACCTTGACAGTGGCAGGATTGGAATGGATCCAGAAACTCATAGCTACAGAGCCAGACTTGTCAGGTTTAACCGTTCACCTTAAAATTGATTCAGGCATGGGGCGAATTGGTTTTAGAAGTGCAAGCGAGGCAGAACAGGCTCAAACTTTGCTCAAGGAACATGGGGCTAATGTTGAAGGAATCTTTACCCACTTTGCTACTGCAGATGAAGAGTCAGATACCTACTTTAAACAACAGTTGGAATGTTTCAAGGAAATACTCGCTGGCTTGCAAGAAGTCCCTGAACTAGTCCATGCGAGTAACTCTGCGACTACTCTATGGCATGCAGAAACGATTTTTAATGCAGTTCGTATGGGTGACTCTATGTATGGTCTCAATCCAAGCGGACAAGTTTTAGAATTGCCTTATGAACTGAAGCCAGCCTTGACCTTAGAAACTGCTATTGTTCGTGTTAAAACAGTCCCAGCTGGGGCTTTGATGGGCTACGGAGCGACCTATCAGGCAGACAGTGAGCAAGTCATTGCTACTTTGCCAATCGGTTATGCGGATGGTTGGACACGAGATATGCAGAATTTCTCAGTTCTGGTGGATGGACAATTGTGTCCTATTGTAGGGCGTGTATCCATGGACCAAATCACGATTCGTTTGCCTAAGCTGTATCCATTGGGAACCAAGGTAACTTTAATTGGCTCAAACGGTGACAAGGAGATTACTGCAACAGATGTAGCTGTCTACCGAGGAACGATTAATTATGAGGTGGTTTGCCTTCTTAGTGATCGAGTTCCAAGAGAATATTAAGAAACAGAAGGAAAGGAGAGGAGCATGAATTTACATCAACGCTTGCATGTCTTGCCTGGCGTGGGACCAAAATCAGCAGAGAAATATGCCAAACTAGGAATTGAAAACCTGCAAGATCTCTTGCTCTACTTTCCTTTCCGTTATGAAGATTTTAAGACCAAGCAGGTGCTTGAACTAGAAGATGGTGAGAAAGCAGTCTTGTCTGGTCAGGTGGTGACGCCAGCCAGTGTTCAGTATTATGGTTTTAAGCGTAATCGCCTACGTTTTAGCCTCAAGCAGGGAGAGGTTGTGTTTGCGGTGAATTTCTTTAACCAACCCTACCTGGCAGATAAGATCGAGCTAGGAGCGACTTTAGCAGTCTTTGGCAAGTGGGATCGTGCCAAAGCAAGTCTCACTGGTATGAAGGTTTTAGCCCAAGTCGAGGACGACCTTCAACCTGTTTATCGTCTGGCGCAAGGAATTAGTCAAGTAGGCCTTGTTAAAGTCATTAAAACCGCCTTTGATCAGGGGCTAGATCTCTTGATAGAGGAAAATCTCCCTCAGTCCTTGCTAGACAAATATAAACTCATGCCCCGAAGTCAGGCTGTGCGTGCCATGCATTTTCCCAAGGATTTGGCAGAATACAAGCAGGCTCTCCGTCGAATCAAGTTTGAGGAACTCTTTTATTTCCAAATGCAATTACAGACCCTCAAGTCTGAAAATAAGGTTGATGGAAGTGGTCTAGTCTTGAATTGGTCGCAGGAAAAACTAAGGGCGGTTAAAGAGGAATTACCCTTTGCTCTGACCCAAGCCCAAGAAAAAAGCCTGCAAGAAATCCTAACAGATATGAAGTCGGACCACCACATGAATCGACTCTTGCAAGGAGATGTTGGTAGTGGGAAAACAGTGGTAGCAGGTCTTGCCATGTATGCTGCTGTAACGGCTGGTTACCAGGCTGCCCTCATGGTTCCGACAGAGATCCCTTGCAGAGCAACATTTTGAAAGTCTAGAAAGTCTCTTTCCTGATTTGAAATTAGCTCTCCTAACAGGTTCATTGAAAGCTGCAGAAAAACGCAAGGTTTTGGAAAGCATTGCTAAGGGTCAAGTTGATGTAATCATTGGTACCCATGCTCTTATACAGGATGGGGTGGACTACGATCGACTTGGATTGATCATCATCGATGAACAACACCGTTTTGGAGTTGGACAAAGGCGTATTTTACGGGAAAAAGGTGAGAATCCAGATGTCCTCATGATGACGGCAACTCCCATACCTCGGACCCTTAGCTATCACCGCCTTTGGAGATATGGATGTTTCTATTATTGACCAGATGCCAGCAGGGCGCAAACCAATCGTAACGCGCTGGATTAAACATGAACAGTTGCCCCAGGTCCTGACTTGGTTGGAAGGAGAAATTCAGAAAGGTTCTCAAGCCTATGTTATCTCTCCTTTTGATTGAAGAGTCTGAAGCTCTTGATCTGAAAAACGCTATTGCTTTATCGGAAGAGTTGACGGCTCATTTTTCTGGCAGCAAAAGTTGCCCTCTTACACGGTAAGATGAAGAGTGATGAAAAAGACCAGATTATGCAGGAATTCAAAGAGAAAGACTGATATTCTGGTTTCGACAACGGTTATCGAGGTTGGGGTCAATGTGCCAAATGCGACAGTCATGATTATCATGGATGCTGACCGTTTCGGACTTAGTCAGCTCCATCAGCTTAGAGGTCGTGTTGGTCGTGGAGACAAGCGTCCTATGCAGTTCTAGTGGCCAATCCAAAAACTGACTCTGGGAAAGGACCGCATGCGCATCATGACGGAAACGACCAATGGTTTTGTTCTTGCGGAGGAAGATTTGAAAATGCGAGGCTCTGGAGAAATCTTTGGGACCAAACAGTCAGGTTTGCCAGAGTTTCAGTGTAGCTGATATCATCGAAGACTTCCCAATTCTTGAGGAAGCTAGAAAGGTAGCCAGCTATACTGCAGTTCCTCCTAATTGGCGAGAGGATCCAGAGTGGCACATGATTGCCTTACATCTAGAAAAGAAAGAATATCTGGATTAAGCTTTTTCTAAGATAATGTTAAGTTTGATTTTAGGGTGAGTATCTATACTAGAGTCATCAAAAAGAAACGAGGACTCTCTCATTACTCATTACTATTGAGTAAATTACCAAAAGACATTTCAAAAAGGAAACTCAACCTTCTGCAAAATACTAAGAAAAGAGCGAAATCGCTCTTTTTATTTTTAAAACTACTTTCAGAGGATTCTTACAGGGTTCGAGACATTAAATCCACTTTCAGTTTCCCTTTTCTTTCTTGCATTGCTTCCCATATGATGCTACAGTTATGATAACGGTTACAAAACAAAGGAGGATTCTATGAGAAATCCAGCATTAGTAGAAGAAATGAAAACATATAAAGGAAGAGATGAAGTTCCTCCAGGATTTTGATGCTTTTTGGGATGGTGAGATTGACAAGGTTTCGGTCTTGCCAGGCTACCAACTAGAGGAACGTGACTTTCATATTCCAAATGTGAAGTGCTATGAGTTAACCTTTAAAGGTACACGTGATGGCCTTGTTTATGCGCGTGTAGTCTTTACCAAAATCAGAGCAGAAAGTTCCTGTCATTTTTCCACTTCATGGCTATATGGGACGTTGCTGGGATTGGACAGATATGCTCGCATTTACAGTGGCTGGCTATGGTGTCGTATCGATGGATGTTCGTGGGCAATCTGGATACTCACAAGATGGTTTACGTTCGCCTCTCGGAAATACAGTAAAGGGCCAAATCATCCGTGGTGCAGTAGAAGGAAAAGAGCAGCTCTTCTATAAAGATGTCTATCTAGATATTTATCAATTGGTTGAAATTGTCGCTAGCTTCCCGCAAGTAGATGAAGAGCAGTTGGCTAGTTATGGAGCTTCGCAAGGAGGAGCGCTGGCTTTAGTGGCCGCAGGGCTCAATCCACGTATCAAGCGAACTGTTGCTATCTATCCATTCTTGTCAGACTTTAGACGAGTGCTAGAAATTGGGAATACCAGCGAAGCTTATGATGAACTCTTCCGCTATTTTAAGTTTCATGATCCATTCCATGAAACAGAAGAAAAAATCATGGAGACGCTTGGTTATATCGATGTGAAAAACCTTGCCCATCGCATTAAAGGTGAGGTGAGAATGATTACGGGCTTGATGACGTCGTTGCTACCCGATCACCCAATTTGCCATCTACAATCGTTTGACTTAGAAAAAGAGCTATCGTCTCATGCCAGAATATGCCCACGAGGCTATGAATGTCCATGTCAATGATCAGGTTTACAACTGGTTGTGTGGTAGTGAGATTCCCTTTACCTATCTTGGTCGTTAGAAATATGTAAAAAGAGTCCTGTCAAAATCAGGACTTTCTTTTTGGGAGATTAAGGAAAGTAGTTTTCAACGAATGTAGAACATAAAAATATCTGAAAAGTAGATTCTATTATATATTAATAAGTCAAAAATTTAAAATATTTATTATATAATAAATATGATATCAAAGCGAAAAGGAGTAAAAAGGGTCTACTGAAGAAAGCAGATAAAGGCAGCCACATTTCAGATGAAAAGAATGGGGGAAACCCATCAATAATACAGTTTCTTTATATGATTTATGCCCTGAGGCATTTTGGCAAAAAGAAAGCGCTTTTATTATTTGAAAAGAAAGGAAAAATATGACACAGAGATTTTGAACGGAAAACAACGTTTTGGAATTAGAAAATTTACAGGTGAGCTGCATCAGTAGTCATTGGGGGCAGTTGTTTTTGGTGCGTCGTCAGTTTTAGCTCAAGAAGCTCCAGCAACCAGTGGTGAAACAGCTGGACAGCTGCCGAGAATTGCCAAAAGAAGTAGAATCAGGAAATCTAGCTAACATAGATAAGAACTTGCAGATAAGTTGCAGCAGCGACAGATAAAGGAACTGAGTAAACCGTGAAGAGTTGAAAGCAAACCCAGGTTCTGAAAAACCAACAGAAACTGAAACTCCAGCAGAGACTCTAGCGGCTCGAAACTGAGAATGAGGGAAGTCGGTAGCGTCACGTGACTTCTACGCAAGAGAATTAGAAAATGCTAATGCTGTTGTTGAAAAAGAAGATGTAGAGACCAATGCAACAAATGGTCAACGAGTTGATTTGAATGATGAACTTGATAAACTGAAAAAACTTCAGAATGCTACTGTTCATGTGGAGTTCAAAGCCAGATGCATCGGCATCACGTTTTTACAATCTCTTTTTCAGTATCAAGTGACACCAAAGAAAACGAGTACTTCACAATGGCGGTTCTTGATAATACAGCCCTTATTGAAGGTCGTGACGCAAATGGTGCACAATTCTATGATAAATATACAGATGCTCCTTTGAAAATTAAAACCAGGTCAGTGGAACTCTGTAACATTTACAGTTGAATCGACCAAATGCAGACCAACCAAAAGTCAGAGTTCGTCTCTACGTAAATGGTGTACTATCTCGTACAAGTCCTAAGTCTGGCCGTTTTATCCGAGATATGCCAGATGTTAATAACGTGCAAATTGGTACAACAAAACGTGCAGGATTTCTGGGGTTCAAATCTTGAAGTCAATCTAACAATTTATGATCGTACCTTTCTCAGAAGAAGTAAACGTAGTCAATTCTTTGAAAGAGGCGACTTGGAGCAAAAACTTCCAGAAGGTGCAGAAGTAACTGAAAAGTTAGATGTATTTGAAGGTGGTGAACCGCAAGCCAAAATAAAGATGGTATTGCAAGTTACCGTATACCTGCACTTCTTAGATGAATAAAGGTACCTTGTGATTGCTGAACGATAGAAGACGTTTGCATCACTCTGACTGGGGTGATGATTAGTATGGTCGTTCGTCGTAGTGATGACAAATGGAAGACATGGGAGATAGAATTACCATCTCTAATCCTCGTGACAATGAGAAAGCTAAAAATCCAGAATGGCCATCACCAGTTAATATTGACATGGCTTTTAGTCCAAGATCCTGAAACTAAGAGAATCTTTCTCAATTTATGATATGTTCCTCGAAGGGAAAGGCAGTATTCTCTACTAGGAAAGCACCACAAGCCTATGAGCAAATCGGTGATAAGGTTTACCAAGTCTTGTACAAAACAAGGTGATGCGGGACGTTATACTATCCGTGAAAAATGGTGAAGTTTTTGACCTGAAAAATAGAAAAACAGAATACCGTGTTGTAGTTGATCCTAAACAACAGCTTATAGCGATAAGTGTGATTTATCACAGGGTGAAGAACTAATTGGTCATGTCTCATTTCATGAATACAGTAGACAAGAATATCTTTAGAGTTTCAAATACCAACTATCTCGGATGTCTTATAGTGATGATGATGGGAAAACATGGTCTGCACCTAAAGATATTACATACGCGTATTCGCAAGGACTGGATGCATTTCTTAGGTACTGGACCTGGGTACAGGATTGCCTTTGCACTCAGGACCTCACAAAGGTCGTCTTGTTATCCCAGTCTATACTACAAATAACGTATCTTACTTGAGTGGTTCTCAGTCTTCACGTGTTATCTCACTCAGATGACCATGGTGAAACTTGGCAAGCAGGTGAAGCTGTCAATGATAACCGCCCAATAGAGGAACCAAACAATTCACTCTTCAACTATGAATAATCCAGGTGCTCAAAATACTGAGTCAACTGTTGTTCAGTTGAACAACGGAGACCTCAAACTCTTCATGCGCGGATTGACAGGAGATTTGCAGGTTGCAACAAGTAAAGAGATGCGGAGCGACTTGGGAAAAGATGTAAAAACGCTATTCAGATGTCAAAGATGTCTATGTTCAAATGTCAGCTATTCATACTGTGTACAGATGGTAAGGAATATATCGTCCTCAGTAACGCAGGTGGACCAGGACGTTACAACGGTTTGGTACACTTGGCACGTGTGGAAGCTAACGAGAGTTAACTTGGCTTAAAACATAATCGGTCAAAGTGGTAGAGTTTGCCTATAACTCATTGCAAGATCTTGGGAATGGTGAATTTGGCTTACTTTATGAACATGCAGATGCTAATCAAAAATGAATATACTTTGTCTTATAAGAAATTCAACTGGGTTTCTTGAGCAAAAGATATGGCTACTCAACTAAAGCAAAAGTAAAAAGTGCAGTAGATATGGGTAACAATATTGTTGCACTAGAATTTGATTCAGAAGTCTTGGTAAACCAAGCTCCTGTACTTAAATTAGCAAATGGAAACCTAGCTAAACCTTCTTAACTCAGTACGATACAAAAACACTGCTATTTGTTGTCAAAAAGAAGATATTGGCCAAGAAGTTACAGAGATAGTTGATGGTGCGATTGAGAGCATGCATAATTTGCCAGTTAGCCTTGAAGATGCAGGAATCCCTGGTGGAATTAATGGTAAAGAACCTGCCATTCATGAAGTTCCAGAGTTCACTGGAGGCGTCAATGGTGACGAAGTGGCAGTACATGAAGTTCCAGAATATAATCCAGTGGAGACCTCAAAAGGGACCAGCAGTCCATGAAGTCCCAGAATTCATAGGTGGTGTCAATGGTGGAAGCAACATCTGAAGCTGAGCTTCCTGAACACTCTGCTCCTAGCGCAACAGCAGGTGACGAAGTAACACCAACAGTAGAAGTTCCAGAATTCACAGGTGGTGTCAATGGCGACGAAGCAGCTGTAACAGAACTTCCAGAGTACACTGAAGCTATTGGAACAGCAGGTGACGAAGCAGCACCAACAGAGTAGAAGTTCCTGAATCCACAGGTGGCGTAAATGGCGAAGAAGCAGCTGTAACAGAGGCACCTGAGTATACAGAAGCTATTGGAACAGTGGGCGACGAGCCAGCACCAACAGTAGAAGTCCCTGAATCCACAGGTGGCGTAAATGGCGACGAAGCAGCTGTAACAGAGGCACCTGAGTATACAGAAGCTATTGGAACAGTGGGCGACGAGCCAGCACCAACAATAGAAGTACTGGAATTCGAAGGTGGCGTGAATGGTGAGGCAGCAGCTGTAACAGAGGCACCTGAGTATACAGAAGCTATTGGAACAGTGGGCGACGAGCCAGCACCAACAGTAGAAGTTCCTGAATCCACAGGTGGCGTAAATGGCGAGGCAACATCTGAATCTGAGCTCCCTGAATACTCTGCTCCTAGTGCAACAGTAGGCGACGAAGTAGCACCGACAGTAGAAGTTCCAGAATTCGAAGGTGGTGTTAATGCTGTCGAAGCTGCAGTTCATGAGCTTCCAGAATTCACAGGCGGAGTAAACGCAGTTGAAGCGCTCAAAATGAGCTTTCAGAATTTACTGATGGAGCAAATGCAGTTCAAGCCCTTAAGCATGAACTTCCAGAATTCACAGGAGGAGTAAATGCTGTCGAAGCAGCCAAAAACGAACTTCCGGAATATAAGGTTGAAGAACAACCGCTTGTCACTTTAGTAGCACAGCAAGACAAGACATATCAAGCTCCAGCAGCTCAACCACAACAACCAATCCTCCCTGCAACAGGAAGTGAGGTTTCAACTCCTCTAGTATCTGTAGGAATGGTTGGAATGCTTCTCGGCTTGTTTGGAATGGCTAAGAAAAAAGAAGATTAATGGCAACATTGAATCTAAAATGTCTCTATAAAAAGGTTTAGACTTATATTAGAGGTCTGTAACGTTCATTCAGTTACAGGCTCTTTATTTGTAGAAAACTAAGAATATGTCTGGAAGATAGAATAATAGGCAATTCAGATGGAGACATTTCCTGAAACTACTTTCAGCGAAATCTGTTACATAAAATTGTTTTGAAACTTCAATCTATTCTAGCACAAGATATTGAAAGCGCTTTAAAAATGATATATATAGGCTCATAAGAAAAAGAAAAGGAGGAAAGTAGATGCCACAAATCAGTAAAGAAGCCTTGATTGATCAGATTAAAAGATGGAATCATCGTTTCTCGTCAGGCACTTCTCACGAACCGCTTTATACAGAAGCGGGAGGTGTTATGCCCTTGTTAGCCAAAGCAGCTGAGCAAAGGTGGAGCAGTCGGTATCCGAGCAAATAGTGTTCGAGATATCAAGGAAATAAAAGAGGTCACAAACCTTCCGATTATCGGGATTATCAAACGTGATTATCCGCCACAGGAACCATTCATCACAGCTACTATGAAAGAGGTTGATGAATTAGCAGCTTTAGACATTGAGGTGATTGCTCTTGATTGTGCCAAGAGAGAACGCCATGATGGCCTAGAGATTCAAGAATTTATCCGTCAAATCAAAGAAAAATATCCAAATCAACTCTTGATGGCTGACACAAGTACCTTTTGAAGAAGGGCTTACAGCAGTTGAAGCAGGAATTGACTTGTTGGAACAACCTTGTCAGGCTACACATCCTATAGTCCAAAAGTGGATGGACCAGACTTTGAATTAATTAAGAAACTTTGCGATGCAGGAGTAGATGTCATCGCAGAAGGTAAGATTCACACACCAGAACAGGCTAAGCAAATCCTAGGTTACGGAGTGCGAGGTATCGTAGTTGGTGGCGCTATTACTAGACCAAAAAGAGATCACGGAACGATTTGTTTGCGGGTCTCAAATAAAGACAATTTAAACACGAGGAGAGTGGTTGATTCTGTAAAAATAAATGTAAACGTATACAAGTTGTCAATACTCATTATCCGTTTCGGATACGCTTATCATCATTTAGGAGAATACAAATGAAATTTAGAAAACTAGCTTGTACAGTACGTGCGGGTGCTGTCCTATCTCTTGCTGCTTGTGGCAAATCAGACGCTAAAAAGATGCTGCTAAAGTGATGCAGGAAAAACTGAAATCACTTGGTGGCTTTCCCAGTCTTTCATCAAGAAAAATCTAGTGACGGTGTGAGGAACTTATGAAAATCTATCATCGAAGCTTTCGAAAAGCAAACCCAGATATCAAAGTCAAACTAGAAAACAATCGACTTCAGATCTGGTCCAGAAAAATCACGACAGCTATTGAAGCTGGAACTGCTCCAGATGTACTTTTCGATGCACCAGGGTCGTATTATTAATTACGGTAAAAATGGTAAATTGGCTGACTTGAATGTGATCTCTTCACAGACGAATTTGTGAAAGATGTTAACAACGAAAACATTATCAAAGCAAAGTAAAGCAGGCGACAAAGCTATATGTATCCAATCAGTTCTGCACCATTCTATGCGCTATGAACAAGAAAAATGTTGAAGACGCAGGAGTTGCAAACCTTGTAAAAAGAAGGTTGGACAACTGATGACTTCGAAAAAGTTTTGAAAGCGCTTAAAGATAAAGGCTACACACTAGGTTCATTGTTCAGTTCAGGTCAAGGGGGAGACCAAGGAACACGTGCCTTCATCGCTAACCTTTATGGCGGATCTGTAACTGATAAAGAAGTAACTAAATATACAACTGACGATCCTAAATTCGTTAAAGGCCTTGAAAAAGCAACTAGCTGGATTAAAGATGGTTTGTTGAACAACGGTTCACAATTTGACGGTGGGGCAGACATCCAAAACTTTGCAAACGGTCAAACTTCATACACTCTTCTTTGGGCACCAGCTCAAAATGGTATCCAAGCTAAATTGTTGGAAGCAAGTAAAGTTGAAGTGGTAGAAGTACCATTCCCATCTGATTCAGGTAAACCAGCTCTTGAATACCTTGTAAACGGATTTGCAGTATTTAACAACAAAGATGAAAAGAAAGTTGCTGCTGCTAAGAAATTCATCCAATTCATCGCTGATGATAAAAGTGAGGGTCCTAAAGACGTGGTTCGTACAGGTGCCTTCCCAGTTCGTACTTCATTTGGAAAAAACTTTATGATGATAAACGTATGGAAACTATCAGTGGTTGGACTCAATACTACTCTCCATACTACAACACAATCGACGGATTTGCTGAAATGAGAACTCTATGGTTCCCAATGTTGCAAGCGGTATCTAATGGTGACAAGAACCTGCTGCAGCTTTTGAAGGCATTCACTGAAAAAGCTGAATGAAACTATCAAAAAGCAGCTAAACAATAAGCCCTAAATAAAAAGTAAAATCCCCCTTTTCCCTGTGCATATCTGTGTACGAAAGGGGGACTTTTCTGAAATGTGAGGAACTGACAGGTCAAAATTAAAATGAAGTTCTTACATAGAGCTTTTCTTGGAAAAATTTCATTTTGATTTTACATCAATGTCAGACAACAATAAAAACAAAACTATTTGAAAGTGAGGTGCCAGACTGTGAAAGTCAATAAAATTCGCATGAGAGAAACAATTGTTTCTTATGCTTTCTTAGCACCAGATTAATCTTTCTTTACCGTCTTTGTCTAGCACCAATGATCATGAGGATTCATCACTAGTTTCTTTAACTACTCGATGACAAGTTTTGAATTTATAGGATTGGACAACTATATTCGTATGTTTAAAGGAGCCAGTCTTTGTAAGTCTTTAATTAATACCGTAATCTTAGTTATCGGATCTGTACCAGTCGTTGTACTCTTCTCACTTTTTGTGGCATCACAAACTTACCAACAAAATGCAGTTGCTAGATCCTTCTATCGTTTCGTCTTCTTCCTTCCTGTAGTTACAGGTAGAAATGTTGCACGTAACGGTTGTAGGAAATGGATTTATGATCCTCTATCTGGTATTTTGAATTTCGTGCTTAGAGTCAAGCCATATCATTATGCCAAAACATTTCTTGGTTAGGAGATAAAAACTGGGCTTTGATGGCGATTATGATTATTCTTTTGACAACATCAGTTGGTCAACCAATCATCCTTTACATCGCTGCAATGGGGAATATTGATAACTCTCTTGTTGAAGCGGCGCGTGTTGACGGAGCAACTGAGTTACAAGTTTTCTGGAAGATTAAATGGCCGAGCCTTCTTCCAACAACTCTTTATATCGCAATCATTACAACAATCAACTCATTCCAGTGTTTTCCTTTGATTCAGCTGACTTCAGGTGGTCCAAAACTACTCAACGAGCACACTTATGTACTACCTATACGAAAAAGCCTTCCAATTGACTGAGTATGGCTATGCCAACACAATCGGTGTCTTCTTGGCAGTTATGATTGCCATCGTCAGCTTTGTTCAATTTAAAGTACTTGGAAACGACGTAGAATATTAATAGAAAGGAGACAGCTATGCAATCTACACAAAAGAAACCTTTAACAGCCTTCACTGTTATTTCAACCATCTTCTTGCTTTTATTGACTGTACTGTTTATCTTTCCATTCTACTGGATTTTGACAGGATGCTTTCAAATCCAACCAGATACCATTATGATTCCACCACAATGGTTCCCTAAAGCTCCAACTATGGAGAACTTCCAACAATTGATGGTGCAAAACCCAGCCTTGCAATGGATGTGGAACTCAGTCTTCATTTCATTGGTAACTATGTTCTTGGTTTGTGCGACCTCTTCACTAGCAGGTTATGTATTGGCTAGAAACGTTTCTACGGTCAACGCATTCTCTTCGCTATCTTTATCGTCTGCCATGGCTCTTCCAAAACAAGTTGTCCTGTACCCATTGGTACGTATCGTCAACTTCATGGGATCCATGACACTCTTTGAGCAGTTATCTTGCCTTTGATCGGATGGCCATTTGGGGTCTTCCTCACTGAAACAGTTCAGTGAAAACATTCCCAACAGAATTGCTGAATCTGCTAAAATCGATGGATGTGGTGAGATTCGTACTTTCTGGAGCATAGCCTTCCTATTGTGAAACCAGGATTTTGGCAGCTCTTGCAATCTTTACCTTCATCATATACATGGAATGACTACTGCATGCAGTTGGTTATGCTGACATCTCAGTAACAAGCTTGACCATCTCACTCGGGGTTGCGACTATGCAGGCTGAGATGGCAACCAACTATGGTTTAATTATGGCAGGGCGCTCTTGCAGCTGTGCCAATCGTAACAGTCTTCCTTGTCTTCCAAAAATCCTTCTACTCGAGGGATTACTATGGGAGCTGTTAAAGGATAGTACTCTGCGAAAAATTAGAATATAGTAGAATCTGATTTTATCAGATGTAGAAGTATAGTTGATGAGACTAAGAAATACAGGATATATAAGTGTCGACAAAATGGAGGAGTTGCTTCACAGTTTTGTGAGCACTTATAAACTGATTCTGACTTTTTAGATATTATCTAGAATGAGTTATTTCCCATTTTAGTAGTTATCCAAGATAGAATGTTGCTTATCTTGGACAGAATTTTAGAGTAAAATAGTTCGAGAGACTATTTTGGCTGAAAACCCTAGAAATGAATGAGCGAGGAGCTCAAAGATTAGGTCTTTCATTTCATGGTTTTCTAAAATCATCCACTGGATAATTTTACCTTCCGTCCACACTATTTTAGGAAATTATAAAAGATAAATTAAATTGGTAATACAGCATCAGAAGCGAAGGAAAGTACTATGATTTTTGATGATTTAAAAACATTAGCTTTACAAGGAATTCACCCAAATCTGGACAAGGCTATTGACTATCTCTATGAGCATCGTAAAGATACTTTTTGAATTGGGTAAATACGACATTGATGGAGATAAGGTCTTCTTAGTTGTGCAAGAAAATGTTCTCAACAAAGAAGAAAATGATCGTTTGAGCATCATAAAAACTATGCAGATTGCATTTGTTGGTTGAAGGACATGAGTATTCTAGCTATGGTTCTCGCGTCAAAAGATGAGGGCTGTAGCCTTTGATGAAAGCTAGCGATATTGGCTTTGTCTATTGTCACTGAACAATACCCACTCTTGTTGGGATATCACACTTGCAGTTTTTTCTTCCCAGGAGAACCTCATCAGCCTAACGGTTATGCAGGATATGGAAGATAAAGTTCTGCAAATATTTATTTAAAATTTTAATCGATTAGTCAGTTAGGAGGAGAAACAATGGGCACATAAAGGATCTGGATTGATAAAAAGCAGCATTCGATACGGATAACTTTCTGATGCGTTTTTGCGAGAAAGTTTTAGATATCGTGACGGTTAACCTACTCTTTGTTGTGTCTTGTTTGCCTATTATGACTATTGGAGTAGCTAAAAATCAGTCTCTATCAGACAATCTTTGAAGTGAAGCCAGCACGTCGTATTCCTGTTTTCAAAATCATATTAGAGCCTTTAAATAAAATTTGAGTAGGGTTTTCAGTTAGCGTTTGCTGGAATTAGGAATCTTTTCGAGTCAGTGTGGTTGACTTATCACTATTTTGAGTCAAACTAGTGTCTAGCCTTTCAGCTCATTAAAAGCTATTTGCTTTGGGAATTCTAATATTTTTAACCCTAGTTATGTTGGCTGAGCTATCCAATTGCTGCACATATGAATTAACTTGGAAGAAGTGCTCCCAAAAAGGGCTTGCTTTTGGTAAGCTTTTAACTTCGTTTGGTTCTTCTTGATGCTTGCGATTATTTTATTAATTATTATGCTCTCTATCTATCAGGGCTTTACTCTGGTGCTCGGTGGTTCAGCATTTTCTACTCTTTGGCTTTGGTCTTCTTGCCTTTTTGCCAAAGCTGGATTAATGGAAAAATTGTTTGCTAAATATCAGGCAGATTGAAAACGACATGAAACTACTTTCAAACAAGAAAAAGCTATGGGAGATGAATAGAAATTAAAAATCTAAGTGGCTGAGATGTATTGAAAGCGCTTTTGCAAGGTGTATACTAAAATAGTAAAATCATCTGCTCAGTGCAGAAAATAAGAAATCTTAGGAGAAATCTATGTCAGATTTAAAAATATGAAGGTGTCATTCCTGCCTTCTACGCATGTTATGATGATGCAGGGAGAAGTTAGCCTAGAACGTACTCGTGCCTTGGTGCAATACTGTATCGATAAAGGTGTTCAAGGACTTTAGGTTAATGTGGTTCTTCAGGTGAGTGTATCTACCAAAGTGTGAAGACCATAAAGTTGATCTTAGAAGAAGTTATGGCGGTTGCCAAGGTGAAATTGACCATCATTGCTCACGTAGTATGTAACAATACCAAAGATAGTATTGAATTGACTCGTCATGCAGAAAGTTTGGAGTAGATACTCTGCAATAAATCCCACCAATTTACTTCCGTTTGCCTGAGTACTCAGTTGCTAAATACTGGAACGATATCAGTGCTGCTGCACCAAATACAGACTATGTCATCTATAACATTCCTCAATTGGCTGGTGTTGGCTTGACTCCAAGTCTTTACACAGAAATGTTGAAAGAAACCCACGTGTTATCGGTGTTGAAAACTCTTTCAATGCCAGTTCAAGATATCCAAACTTTTTGTTAGTACTTGGTGGCGATGACCATATCGTCTTTAACGGACCAGATGAACAATTCTAGGCGGACGTCTCATGGAGCAAAAGCTGGTATCGGTGGTACTTATGGTGCTATGCCAGAACTCTTCTTGAAACTCAGCAATTGATTGCGGATAAAGATCTAGAAACAGCGCGTGAATTGCAATACGCTATCAACGCTATCATCGGTAAATTGACTGCAGCTCATGGGAATATGTACTGTGTGATTAAAGAAGTCTTGAAAAATCAATGAAGGACTTAACATCGGATCAGTTCGTTCTCCACTTACACCAGTGACCGAAGAAGATCGTCCAGTTGTAGAAACGTGACTGCTCGATTGATTCGTGAAACTAAGGAGCGTTTCCTCTAATCAATAGGAGCTTTATGACTAATTACGTTGCAATTGATATTGGTGGAACTAATATCAAATATGGTTTGATTGACCAAGATGGCCAACTGGTAGAGTCTCACGAGGTAGCAACTGAGGGCACATAGGGTGGTCACACATTTTACAAAAACAAAAAGATATGGCTAGCTATCTAGAAAAAGGACCAGTGTCAGGTGTAGCCATTTCCTCAGCGGAATGGTTGATCCTGATAAGGTGAGATTTTCTACGCTGGTCCACAGATTCCGAAATTATGCAGGAACCCAATTTAAAAAGGAAATTGAAGAAGCTTTAACATTCTTGTGAAATTGAAAATGATGTTAACTATGCAGGTCTTGCTGAAGCTGTCTCTGGTTCAGGAAAGAGGTGCAAGTATTACCCTTTGTTTGACAATTGGAACAGGTATCGGTGGTTGCTTAATCATTGATGGCCAGTTTTTCCATGGCTTTTAGTAATTCTGCCTGTGAAGTTGGTTATCTGCACATGCAGGATGGAGCCTTCAGGATTTAGCGTCTACGACAGCTCTCGTTAAGTATGTAGCAGACGCACATGGAGATGAAGTGGAACAGTGGAACGGTCGCTAGAATTTTCAAAAGAGCTACCGAAGGCAATAAACTCTGTATGGAGGGGATTGACCGTATGGTGGATTACCTTGGCAAGGGTCTCTAAATATTTGTTATATTTGCAATCCAGAAGTTGTCATCCTTGGTGGTGGTATCATGGGGCAAGAAGCAATTTTGAAACCAAAAATCCGTAAGGCTTTGAAAGATTCGCTTGTTCCAAGCTTGGCAGACAAGACTCGACTTGATTTTGCCCACCATCAGAATACTGCTGGGCATGCTCAGTGCATATTATCATTTTAGAACCAAACAGTCCCTAAATTGGCTTTTGCTAATTTAGGTTTTGACAGGAAAAAGTTAGGTAAAACTTTAATAAAACTTTGAAGCCCTTGCATTTCTTGGGATAATATAGTATATTTATTATACTGAGAAATCTCGAAAAAGCATTGTAAAAATCAAAGTCATATTCAGAAAAATGTAAGCGATTTCTAAAAATGAATTTAACAGAAGATAAGAGTGGGAGGAAGAAGAGTTTTATAGTAGGTACTGAGAAATAAAATTGTTGCCAGCAGAAACTGGGCTCTTGCAGTAGCTGACTGCTTTTGTTCATTAGGAGAATTTGATGAAACAGTATTTTTTAGAAAGAAGTCGTATATTCAGTATTCGTAAACTAACGGTTGGTGTAGCCTCTGGCAGTTGGACTGGCTTTTTGCATCTGGAAATGTTGCCGCTAACGAAAGTGTGACAGAACCAAAAACTCGAAGTAGATAGTCAAACCAAAGAAGTAATCGATGTCGATAAAGAAAAAGCAGAAGTAGTTAAGGAAACTAAAGAAGTAGTGAGTCCTGTTAAAGAAGAAGTTGCTAAACAAGCAGCTCCTGCTACAGAAAAAGTAACAGAAGAAACTAAAACTACTGAAGAGGTTGGAGATTTACTTCCAGAAGAAATTCCTGACCGTGCTTATCCTGATACACCAGTGAAAAAACTGGACACTTCAACCATTGTATCAGAAAAAGATAGCCCAAAAGTTGAAAACTAAAAAGTATTTTAAAAAGCTGAAGAAGCAAGTACAACTGAAGGTGAAAAAGAAAATAGAGCCATCATCAATGGTGGTCAGGATCTCAAGCATATTGACTATGAAGGTCAACCAGCTACATCTGCGACGATGGTTTATAGCATTTTTAGCTCTCCACTTGCAAATGGTGGGAAACAGGATTATCTCAATTCTGGCTCTGGTATCTTTGTTGCACCAAATATTATCTTAACAGTAGCACACAACTTCTTAATCAAGGATGCGGATACCAATGCGGGATCTATCCGTGGTGGTGATACTGCTAAGTTCTACTACAATGTCGGTTCAAATAGTCCAAAGGTCAGATCTCTACCAAAGCTCAGGGAAATACTGTTTTGTTCAAGGAAAAAGATATCCATTTTTGGAATAAAGATAAGTTTGGTGAAAGATACAAGAATGACCTAGCCTTGGTCGTGGCACCTATTCCACTTCAAATCGCTAGTCCAAATAAGGCAACAACCTTTACTCCGTTATCAGAGCATCGAGAATACAAAGCTGGAGAACCTGTTAGTACGATTGGTTATCCTACAGACTCAAGCTCACCAGAATTGAAGGAGCCAATCGTACCTGGTCAATTGTATAAGGCAGACGGTGTCGTTAGAGATACTGAAAAGTACGATGAGAATGGAGCTGTAGGTGTTACCTATCGTTTGACTTCAGTTTCTGGTCTTTCTGGTGGCGGTATCATCAACGGTGAAGGAAAAGTTATCGGAATTCACCAACGTGGGACTGTTGACAATATGAACATTGCTGAAAAAGACCGCTTCGGTGGAGGTCTAGTCTTGTCTCCAGAACAATTAGCATGGGTCAAAGAAATCATTGACAAGTACGGTGTCAAAAGAAGGCTGGTACTCAAGGTGATAACGACAATCGCTATTACTTTGATTCAAAAGGACAATTACTCAGAAATACCACAGCTGTCATTGGTGAAACAAGTATGCCTTTGACAATAGCGGTCTTGCTACCCTAGTTGAAGGCGTTGACTATGGTCGTGTTGTTATCGAGCATGTGGACCAAAATGATAATCCCTGTCAAAGAAAACGATACTTTTTGTTGAACAGACAGAAGTTGGAGCTCAATTCAACTATAACTACAAATCGGAAATTGAAAAACAGATTTCTACAAGAAGAATAAAAGAAAAATATGAGATTGTATCGATTGAGACATAAACAGTCAACAAGCAACTGAAAAAGACGCTTGGGAAGATGATTATAGCGTTGTGAGCAAGGCTCCACGCAGGAAACTCGTGTCATCAAGGTAGTCTATAAAGTTAACAAAGGTTCCTTTGAAGTTCACTATCGCTTAAAAGACTCTGATAAAAGAGTTGACAACTGCAGATGTGGACAATAACGAAGGTAAAGAATACGATGTTTTCCTTTGTTCATAAATTCCAAGCTAAAGAAATTGCAGGCTATCGTGCAGTTAATGCAAGTCAAGAAGCAACAATCAACATAAAGGGTGAATGAAGTTATTTTTGAATACGAAAAGATTGAAGATCCAAAAACCAGCAACTCCTGTAACTCCAGTGGTTGATCCAAAAGACGAAGAAACAGAAATCGCAGCTTACGGTCCACTTCCAAGCAAAGGCTCAGTTGGACTATCACAAGGAAGAATTGGCTGCCTTCATCCACTATGGTATGAACACCTATACCAACTCTGAGTGGGGGAAATGGTAGAGAAAATCCTCAGTACTTTAATCCAACAAATCTTGATACAGACCAGTGGATTAAGACTCTGAAGGATGCTGGATTCAAACGAACAATCATAGTTGTTAAACACCATGACGGTTTTGTGATTTATCCATCTAAATATACAGACCATACGGTGGCTGCTAGTCCGTGGAAAGATGGTAAGAGGGACCTTCTCGAAGAAATCTCTAAATCAGCGACTAAGTATGACATGAATATGGGTGTTTACCTATCACCATGGGATGCTAATAACCCTAAAACTATCACGTGCAACTGAGAAAAAGAGTACAACGAATACTATCTCAACCAACTCAAGGAAATCCTGGCAATCCTAAATACGGAAACACGGTAAAGTTTATCGAAGTATGGATGGACGGTGCGCGTAGTGCAGAGCTCAAAAAGTAACCTATACCTTTGATAAGTGGTTCAGTACATCAAGGAAGCTGAAGGATATCGCTATCTTCTCTGCTCAACCAACAAGTGTCCGTTGGATTGGTAATGAACGATGAATCGCTGGAGATCCAGTTTGGCATAAAGTCAAGAAAGCTAAAATCACTGACGATGTGAAGAATGAGTATCTCAACCATGGAGATCCAGAAGGAGATATGACTCAGTTGGTGAAGCAGACGTTTCTATCCGTTCAGGTTGGTTCTACCATGACAATCAACAACCAAAAATCAATCAAAGATTTGATGGATATTTACTTCAAAGTCTGTTGGTCGGGAACCCCACTTCTACTCAATATTCCACCAAATAAAGAAGGTAGATTCGCAGATGCAGACGTCAGCTCGCTTGCAAAGAATTCCGAGCAACCTTGGATCAAATGTATGCGACTGACTTCGCTAAAGGGTGCAACAGTTACTGCAAGCTCTACTGTAAGAATCACTTGTATCAAGCAAGCCACCTAACAGATGGTAAGGATGATACCAGCTGGGCACTAGCAAATGATGCTAAGACAGGTGAATTCACTGTTGATCTCGGTCAAAAGAGACAGCTTTTGACGTGGTCGAACTCAAAGAAGATATCGCTAAAGGTCAGCGTATCTCTGACTTTAAGGTTGAAGTTGAGCTCAATGGACGTTGGGTACCATACGGTGAAGGGTCAACTGTTGGTTATCGTCGCCTTATCCAAGGTCAACCAGTAGAAGCACAAAAAGATTGTGTGACCATTACTGGTGCGCAAAGCGACTCTATCTTTGACAAACTTCTCTGTCTATAAGACACCAAGCAGTATCGAGAAAACAGATGGTTACCCTCTAGGGACTGAGATTACCATTCAAACACAACAGCCGATAAAGACAAATACAACTTGGTATGACGAATCTGAAGGTATCTGGAACATCTATGTGGACTAACCAAAAAGATGCTAGTGTACATACCGTTTCAACGGAACTAAAAGCTATGTCGTATCTACAGTAGATCCAAACCACGGTGAAATGTCAGTTTACGTGAGATGGTCAAAAGGTTGCAGACGTGCAAACCAACAATGCAACTCGTAAACGTAGTCAGATGGTTTTATGAAACAGATGACTTGGCTCCAGGTGAACATACCATCAAACTCGTTAACAAGACTGGAAAAGCTATTGGAAGCTGAAGGTATCTACACGCTCAACAATGCCGGCAAAGGTATGTTTGAGATGAAAGAAACAACCTATGAAGTTCAAAAAGGTCAACCAGTTACTGTAACCATCAAAGCGTGTTGGTGGTAGCAAAGGGTAATAGCAACAGTCCATGTCGTAACAGAGCCAGGAACTGGGGTTCATGGTAAAGGTGTATAAGGATACAACAGCTGACCTAACTTCCAGGATGGTGAAACTGAGAAAACAATCACGATTCCAACGATTGACTTTACAGAACAAGCTGATTCAATCTTTGACTTCAAAGTGAAAATGACTAGTGTTTCTGACAATGCCCTTCTTGGTTTTGCTTCAGAAGCTACGATTCGAGTGATGAAAGCTCGAATTGCTCCTAAAAGACCAGACAAGCTATGACGATCAGGCACCTCAGCTTGATTATAGTCCAGGTTGGAACCATGAAACGAATTCAGCTGATAAATATCAAAATACAGAGTCATGGGCGTCATTTGGCCGTTTGACAGAAGAACAGAAGAAAAATGCCAGCGTAACAGCCTACTTCTACGGAACAGGTCTTGAGATCAAAGGATATGTGGATCCAGGACATGGTATCTACAAAGTAACGCTAGATGGTAGAAAAGTCGAGTATCAAGACGGTCTAGGGAATGCGTCTGAATACAACGGTAAGAAGTACTTAGTGGTACAGCTACTACCCGTCAAGGTGGTCAGACTCTTGTTCGTTTGACTGGACTCGAAGAAGGTTGGCATGCTGTAACCTTGCAATTGGATCCAAAACGTAACGATACTACGAGAAATATTGGTATCCAAGTTGACCAGTTCATCACTCATGGTGAAGACAGTGCTCTTTATACCAAAGCAGAGTTAATCCAAGCAATGAAGAGCTGGAAGGATGAGTTGGTTAAGTTTGACCAGACAAGCTTGAAGAATACTCCAGAGGCACGTCAAGCCTTCGAAGATCAAACTTGGATAAATTGTCTGAGCAACTTTCAGCAAGTGAAGTCAATGCAAAGAAGTTCTGAAGACAGCAGCAACTTTTGCAAACTATCTCGATAAGGAAGATAACTACGGCACAGATGACGCACCAACGCCAGATCAGCCAGAAGAACCAAACTATGACAAGGCTATGGCAAGTCTGACCGAAAGCTATCCAAAGAAAACAGCTGAGCTCGGTGATGCTAAGAGGCTAAGAAGAAGCTAGTAGCATTAACAGAGCAAGCCTTGACAGCCATCCAAGAAGCCAAGACTCAGGATGCAGTAGATAAGGCCTTGCAAGCAGCTTTAGCATCAATCAATGAGCTTCACGCAACTCCAAAAGAGGAGCCAGCTCCAGAGATGCCAAAACAGCCAGAAGAACCTGCAAGACCAGAGGGCCAGCAAAACCAGAGGCCAGTAAGCCAGAAGAGACCTGCAAACCAGAAGAACCAACACAGCCAGAGGGCCAAGTAAGCCAGAAGAGTCTAAAGTTGACTACCATAAGGCAATTGCAGATTTGACTGAAGCTATCGAGAAAAAGCAACAGAACTTGCCGATGATGTAACTGCTCAGGAGAAACTCGTTGAACTTGGAGAACAAGCTCTTGCGGCTCTCCAAGCCAAGACTCAAGATGCTGTTGAAAAAGCCTTTGCAAGACGCTTTTGACATCTATCAACAATCTTCTGAGCGACACACAAAGAGGAACCAGCTCCAGAAGAACCAAGTACAACCAGAAAGAGCCTGCAAGAGACCAGAGAAGAACTCAGCAAAACCAGAGGAGCCAAGCAACCAGAAGAACCAACACAGCCAGAGGTACCAAAGCAAACCAGTAGAGCCTAAGCTGACTACGATAAAGCTATGGCAAGCTTGTCCGAAAGCCATTAAAAAGTAAAACAGCTGAGTTGGGTGATGACAAAGGAAAGTAAGAAGAAACTAGTTGAACTAGCAGAACAAAGCCTTAGCTGCTATTGAAGAAGCAAAACTCAGGATGCAGTAGATAAGAGCCTTGCAAGACCTTTGCTGACATCTATCAACAGTCTTCAGGCGACACCAAAAGAAACCAGCTCCAGAAGAGCACTGCAAGACCAGAGGAGCCAAAGCAAACCAGAAGAACCAGCACAGCCAGAGGAACCAAGCAAACCAGAGGAACCAAGTAAGCCAGAAGAGAGAGTGAAACATTCAAATCTTTCCAGCTCAGAAGGTGTTAAAAATTGAGTGTAACTCAAGCAAAGCCTAGAAGTATTTTGACGACAGAGCCGATTGCTTTCCAACTATTCAGTCGTGAAAATTCTCTTCTACCTAGAAAGGTAAGGAACTAAGATCGTTTTCTGAAGGAAAAAGACGGACAAGTAACGACCTATGCTAGAAGTTGACGCAACGATCAGTAAGAGTTTGCTAAGAGTTGAAAGACGTGGAAAGCTCGAAGACCGCATCGTTGAGAGTCGGTACTCAAGAGAAAGGAAACTGCTATGCCGACAGAGGCGTTATGAATTTGGACTTTAATCTAGCAAATCTAGAAGTAAGAAAGAACCAATCGCTTCAATACTGATTCGTCGTGAAAAATCTCTTCTACCTAAAGGTAGAAGACAAGTCGTTTCTGAAGGAAAAAGACGGACAAGTAGACGACCTATGTGAAGTTGACGGTAGCGATCAGTAGGTTGTTGAGGTTGAACGTGAGGAAGCTCAAGACCGCATCGTTGAAGTCGGTACTCAAGAAGGAACTGCTATGCCGACAGAAGGCGTTATGAATTTGGACTTTAGCTACCAAATCGTAAAAGTAGAGAAAAGAACCAATCGCCTTCAAGACTGTTCGCCGTGAGAATGCTGATTTAGCTAAAGGTAAGAACAAGTTGTTTCTGAAGGAAAAGACGGACAAGTAACGACTTATGCTGAAGTCGATGGTGACAACCGTAAGGTTCTTAAGATTGAACGTGAGAAGCCCAAGACCGCATTGTCGAAGTTGGAACCAAGGAAGAGAACTCCATCAACTGATAGCACATTGAAGGTCTTGAAAGATGCATCAACAAACTTGAAACTGATTGTCGAGAGGGACCTCAATGGTGGTTCTGTTCTAGAGGTCGATAAGGTTGCTGATCAGGGTCTTGGAAGGTCGCCGTTTCGATGCTTAAATCAAATTCAATTGAAGAATGAGAAAGGCGAACTATGTTCAATTGAAAGGTGCAGCCCTTGTTCAAGTTGCTGTGGCGTCTGATGTAGCCAATGTCTATGCTATGAATGCAAATCAAGAATTGCAGGAAGTGAAGTTTGAACAGAAAGGTTCAGCACTTGAATTTGTAGCTCCACACCTAGGGTGTCTATGCAGTAGTCTACAAGGATGCAGCTCAACCAAGTGCACCAGCAAATGTAGAAACTCCTGCACCACAACCTATGGGAGAAGCTAAGCCTTTAACAGAGGCTAAGGGAACTGAAGCAGACTCTACAAGCAAACAGTTACCAGCAACAGGAGAAAGAAATAAGTTCAGCTCTCTGCCTGCCCTCACTCTTGTTTCAGGAATGATGCTATTCTTCTTCAAAAAGATATGAAGGACTAGAATAGAGACTACGTCAAAGACAGTATCTTGAACACTTAAAAAGGAGTCCATGTGGACTCCCTTTTTGGGTGAAAATATTTTTCAAACAGAAAAACCCTGAATGGTTTCCAATTTCAGGTTTTCTATGTCTTGTGTTTCTGCGATAACCATTTAATCGATTGTTTTCCCAGTAGCTATTAAAGATTTTTCTGCTTTCATGATCAATCTTCTAGGAAATAAGCATAGAGTAAAATCAATGATAATCAGCATTGGAAGCTGAGCAGAGATTCGTTGGATATATGAGGCTTTGCTTTGGCTTGCGACCAAAATCGTTTCTGTAAATGCTTGAGTATCCTTATTCGGTGCGCTTGTACATAGAACTGTCTTAGCTCCCATATCCTGGGCATCTAATAGGCTATCGATGATGATGGTGTTGTTCTGAGAGGGAAAAACCAAAGACCAAACATTTTTCATCAATAATACTAGTCGTCCAGGCAAAACCATCTGGATCTGTTAAGGCTTCACAGACGACACCTAATCTCATAAAACGAAGCTTCATCTCACGTGCCACCAAACCAGAGCTCCCAGTTCCGAAAAAATACACGCGTTCGGATTGGTCAATCATCTGAGCCACACGTTCCAGTTGCTCATCGTCAATCAATCCTTGAGAAATTTCTCGCACATTTGCATAACTCTAAGGACTCTCTGAGTCAAAGGCTTCATATCCTGTTGAGGAGCAGAAAAGAGTGTCTTTTTGTTGCTGGTATTTGAAGATGAACTCTCGATAGCCCTATAAAACCACATTTCTTGGCAAAACGAGTGAGTGCTGCCTGGGAAATATGAAGTTTTTGAGTGACTTGTTGAGAGGATAAGTCATCATTTATGGTATCTGCCTGTAGAAAATAGCGGGCAATTTCTTGCTCTAAATCGGTCATCTCTTCAAAGTGAAGGTCGATAATCGTAGAGATATCTTGCTTATTCATGGGACTCCTTTTATAGCTATTTGCCAGAATTACTTTGGCAAATCTAACAAATAAAATAGCGCTTACTTTCATTATATCATAGAAAAATAATTTTTGGGACCAAAAAGGAAAAGTCTTTTCTTTTCCATAATTTTCGGATTAAATTATGGTACAATGAAAGAGTGTGATTTTTGATTAGAAAATGAGATTGATGTGTATGAGAAAAATTCAATAGCCACTCGATACCGATACGGCTTAATTTGTTATTTGCAATCGTCATTTTTGCTCTTTTTAACAATTATTGGCCGTTTGCTTTTATATGCAAAGTTCTTCACAAGGATTTTTATGAAAACAAACTCGCTTCTGCTAGCCAAACTCGAGTAACCATGGGTTCCGCTCGTGGAGAAATCTATGATGCGACTGGTAAACCTTTAGTCCAAAACACCGTTAAGCAAGTTGTTTCCTTTACACGAAGCAACAAGATGACTGCAGCTGATTTGAAGGATATTTCTAAAAATTGTTGACCCTATGTCACAGTCACTTCTCCAGAGTTGACGGACCGTCAAATGGCTGATTACTACTTGGCTGATGCTGAAGTTTATAAGAAGACAGTTGAAGCTCTTCCAAAAGATAAACGATATGATTCAGATGGCAATCAACTTTCTGAATCTGAACTCTATAACAACGCTGCTGAGAGTATTACTCCCAGTCAATTAGATTACTCAGAGGATGAAAAGAAGGCAATCTATATCTTTAGTCAGCTCAATGCAGTAGAAAAATTTTGCGACAGGAAATATTCAAACCGATCCTTTGAGCGATACCAGGTAGCCCTTATTGCATCTGCGTCTAAGGAATTGCCAGGTATTTCCATCTCTACTTCATGGGACCGAAAAGTCTTAGAAACCTCTCTTGCATCTATTGTCGGCAGTGTTTCTAGTGAAAAATCTGGTCTTCCTGCAGAAGAAGTAGATGCTTATTTGAAAAAGGCTATCTGCTCAATGACCGCGTCAGGACTTCCTATCTTGAAAAACAATACGAAGAAGTCTTGCAAGGGAAAACGTACCGTCAAAGGAAATCCATTTGGACAAGCATGGAGACATGGAGAGTGTAGAGAATATCGAAGAAGGAAGCAAGGGTAAAAATATCAAATTGACCATTGACTTGGCCTTCCAAGATAGTGTAGACAGTCTCTTGAAGAGTTATTTCAACTCAGAACTTGCCAATGGTGGAGCTAGATATTCTGAAGGTGTCTATGCAGTAGCCCTCAATCCCTAAGACAGGTGCTGTATTAGCCATGTCAGGAATGAAGCACAATGTAGAGACTGGGGAGCTGACCACAGACTCACTCGGAACTGTCACCAATGTCTTTGTTCCAGGGTCTGTCGTTAAGGCTGCAACCATCAGTTCAGGTTGGGAAAATGGGTCTTGTCAGGAAATCAAACCTTGACAGATCAACCAATTGTCTTCCAAGGTTCTGCCCCTATCAATTCTTGGTATACTCCTTATTATGGTTCTTTCCCAATTACAGCTGTTGAGGCCTTGGAGTATTCATCCAATACTTACATGGTCCAAACTGCTCTCGGGATTATGGGACAAACTTATCAACCGAATATGACTGTAGGAACCAACAATCTTGAGTCTGCTATGGGCAAACTACGTTCAACCTTTGGTGAGTATGGTTTGGGAGTTTCTACAGGAATTGACCTACCAGATGAGTCAACAGGCTTTATCCCTAAAAGACTATGATTTGGCCAACTATCTAAATAATGCCTTCGGGCAGTTCGACTAACTACACACCGATGCAGTTAGCTCAGTATGTTGCAACTATTGCCAATAATGGTGTCCGCTTAGCTCCTCATATCGTGGAAGGAATCTACGACAACAACGAGCAAGGATGGTCTTGGAGAACTCATTAAGCAAACGGACAGCACAGAAATGAATAAGATCAATATTTCTGAGTCTGACATGTCTATCTTGCAACAAGGATTTTACCAGGTATCGCACGGAACAAGTGCTCTTACGACAGGTCGTGCCTTTTCAAATGGGGCAGCAGTCTCTATCAGCGGAAAAACTGGTACAGCTGAAAGTTATGTCAATGGTGGCCAAAAAGCCAACAATACCAACGCTGTAGCCTATGCACCGACCGATAATCCCCAGATTGCGGTTGCGGTAGTATTCCCGCATAACACCAATCTAACTAACGGTGTCGGACCTTCGATTGCTCGCGATATTATCAATCTATACAACCAACACCATCCAATGAACTAGAAAGGAAGCCATGCTTTACCCAACACCTATAGCTAAGCTGATTGACAGTTATTCTAAACTTCCGGGTATCGGGATTAAGACAGCAACCCGACTGGCCTTTTATACCATTGGGATGTCGGATGATGACGTCAATGAATTTGCAAAAAATCTCCTGGCAGCTAAGCGAGAATTGACCTATTGCTCTATTTGTGGACGTTTGACAGATGATGACCCTTGTTCTATCTGTACCGATCCTAGCCGTGATCAGTCTACGATTCTGGTTCTGGAGGATAGTCGTGATGTCGCTGCTATGGAAAATATCCAGGAATACCATGGGCTTTATCATGTCCTACATGGCCTCATTTCACCTATGAATGGGATTAGCCCAGATGACATCAATCTCAAAAGTCTCATGACGCGCCTCATGGATAGCGAAGTTTCTGAGGTCATCGTAGCCACCAATGCGACTGCTGATGGTGAAGCGACTTCCATGTACATCTCCCGACTTCTCAAACCTGCAGGGGATTAAGGTTACTCGTCTAGCACGAGGTCTAGCAGTCGGAGCTGATATCGAATATGCAGATGAAGTAACGCTCCTAAGAGCTATTGAAAATCGTACAGAACTCTAGGAGTTCATGTCAGTCAAACTAACGTATCTATTAAGACAAAGTCCTAAGAATTTTTCTTAGGACTTTGTTTTTTATAATCATCGTGTGAGATAAGTCAGGTCCATCATTACAAGTGTTTAATGCTCATAAGATTTATTGTGAAATCATCATGTTTTTGTGATATGATAGAGTCAATATAGATTTTGTGAGAAGGAGTTTGAAGTATGGGTGGAAAGATAAAATCTAGTACGATAGAAGCTCAATCAGCCATTAGTGAGTTAACTGGTATAGATGTATCTGAGAAAGTTAATCAGCAGGTAGAATTTTTATATACTTCTGAAATTGCAGGGATGGAAGCTGGACGTCAGGCCTGTAATCAAATGCTTCAGGCAGTCAGTGATTTCAGCTCGGCTGTTTTGACCCAAGCAAATAAGTTTCCAGAAATTGCTCATAAGATTGAAAAACGCGATATAGAGCAGGCTAAGAGATGGGAACATTAAAAATGGCAGATAAGAACGAAGAAAAACGCTACAAACTTTGGCGAGAAATTGTCAAGATTGACAATAAGGAAGAAAATCTCCAGACCCTAAAAAGACAATATGAACAGCAGGTAACTCACTTTCACTCAGAAATCCAGAGCATCCACCATCGCATGGCTACTCTATTGTCTCTATCACCCAGTTCTCGTCAAGTGATAGAGCAAATCGAAAGTGATAATAGAACCATTCAGCGACAGGTCAACTCTTATGTAGAAGAGGAACTGGATGCCTTGGAAAAACAAACGAAGAAGGCTCGTCGGTCTTTCGATGAAGCTAGAGAAGAACTGATAGCGGAAAGGAATCGGCTACCATGGGAGTAAAATACAGCGCACAAGAATCCCAAGAATTGATTCAGGCCATGACTAACAATCTCCTGGTCGCAAATGAAGTCACAGACCGCTTATCTAGTGGATGTGACCACCTGATTTCCTCCTTAGACTCAGGTGAGCTGACAGGAGCAGCTTACACAGCTGGTAAAGGTCTCTTTACAGAGATTATCATCCCCAGCATCAAGAAGTTACAAGCAGCGATAGATGATATCCAGTTAGAGTTGACTTCTTACAAAAATGCGGATGCTCAGGTCTCTGGATATGGTGATTTGGACCTAGACCAGCTCAAGGAACTGAAAAAATTGAGGGAAGAGCAGTTAGCTATCGTAGAAGCTCAGATTCAAGCGAGGGAAAACTGGCTAAACGAAATCAAAGATATCTTTACACTTAATTGGGGGAAAGCTTTCTCTGAGAAGACCATCCTCTACAATACCAAGTCTCAAATCGAGTCAGGTATTCAGGATTTGGATGACAAGATTGAAAAACTAGAATTTTTTGTCTCACAGGTTTCCCAGTATTTCAGTGATAGTCTAGAAGTCCTTAGCTTAGCGATTCAAGGAGCCACGCAACTAAGTAAAATCATTGTCGATAGTGATGGTAACTACTCTGCGGACGGTGTGGACATGAGCTGGGTGCAGAAGATGAAGGATGTGAAGATTGTTTCGCATGCCAAAAGAGATTATCAAGACTCAGAAACTCGTGCCATCAATAAAGCTTCTAGGGATATGATGCTATCGGAAGATGGGGATGCTTTCATTATCGTGCCGAATTAAAGAAGCGCTTAAAAGGTCACAACAAGTCCGAATGGAATAAGATAATCGACGATTACAATCACACTCTTAAGATTGATGAAACAGGAAATATCATTGACATTTATCCATTTGAACAAGGCTATGTCGTATCAAAAAATGGAAAATATGATGCTGATTATACTCATTTGGTTAATAAAGAGTTTGAAGAACTGAAGGCGAAAAACTTTGAGGCAAATTCAGCTGAATTTTGGAGTGGAGTAGCTCAAATATTCTCTGGTTTAGGAGTTTACTTTGCGAGTGGTGCTCTCGAAGTCTTGAGTATCATGGCTGGTCCGCCGACAGCAGGGACAAGTATCGTAGCTGGTACCGCAGCATCTGTATCAGGGGTACAATATGGGAATGTACTGATAGCTAGTGGAGCAGTAACTAGCTTATCAGCTATCACAAAGACGGCCTTACAAAATGGCGAAATTCAAGTTAATTATTCCAGTAACTATGATAGCTGGAAGGCTAATAAAAAGACGAGTATTACTCATGGGAAACAGATAGAAGCACGTGTGAAAGGGAAAAATGTAAAAATCCGTGTTGATTCTGAACCGCAGAGTGGTAAATTTCAAGTACAGTCTGGAAGTGGGAAATCTGGCTATCCTCTAAATGAGCATCTAGGACAGATAGAATAATAGGAAAAAGATTCAATTGTAGACTGGGGTAAATTCAAATGAAAGTTTAAGTAAACTCAGCAAAGGGGTTAGAGAACAAATTATTGATAGAATTTGGAAAGCTTATCAAAGGTATTATGCGAGTTAAAACAGGAGGGATGTATGAAGTTATATTTACAAGGTGATTACACCAAGACTGATTTTTATGAAGAGTTTAAAGAAATAGCTCAAAAAATGTGGTTCAAAGAGCGAAAAGGAATTCCACTTGATTTTTTTCCTATGCTTGGGATGAAGATTTACATTTGAATTTACGGTTGATAAATTTAAATATAATGACGAACGTTGGGAGAGTGCAAACTAATACAAATATAAACCCTTGAAGACATTTGAATATGAAAACTTGACATTGGATCTAGAAAATTTTATGAAAGCGATGGACGTGAGAAAGGTGATTATTTGCGGATTATTTCCACTCATCTAGATATTCTAACAGTTGACAAAGCGTGCGATGTATATCATGGCGATTGAGGTAGCTTTCTGCCATTGACGGCCAAATCAGCGAAGACGACAAAGAAAACATGGCTGAATATTGAAGAATTCAAAACGAAACATGCAGACCTACTGAATTTGACCTACGACGAAGCAGTCGATATTAGTTTGAAAGAACTAGAGGTTATGGAGGCGATTGATGAACCCCTTTGGGATGAATTACACAGAGGTGGGAAGAATATATCAAAATCCATGGCGAACGTGTATATGACGATGAGGACGACGAGTGAGACTTTTATATCAAAGGCGATTATACTAAAGAAATTCCATTTGATTATTTAGAACTAGCGAAGAGAATGTGGTTTGAAAGTTATCAAGGAGAAGGCATCCCACTCTCCTATTCTGGTTTTCTTCAAATCAGAGATAGGAATGATATAGCACTCATCTAAAAACTAGATAAACAGGATTATGATGAACGTTGGTTGCATGTTCCGATACAAGAAGGAATAAAATACTGTTTTTATTCACAAATTGATGAAGATCTAAATTTGGAATTTGAGAATGCTTATGTAACTGATTTTCGCGAAAATGGAGACTTTTTGCGTTTGGCTTCTACCCATCTTGAATTGCTCACTCTTGATAAAAGAGCGTTCTATATCATGACCATTGAGATTGCTACAATCTTTAATGGACAAATTAGCGAAGATGACAAGAAAAACATGGATAACAATCGAGGAATTCAAGGAAAACATAAAGATATCTTTTATCTCTAACCTTTGAGGAAGCAAATGAGATGAGTTTGGAAGAAATTCAAACGATTGACGCTATTGATGATCCCATCTGGAAAGAATTAGATAGGGAGCGTGAGGAGTACATCCGAATCCATGGAGAGGTAGAGTTGGACGATGACGAGCAAGATGAGTGAGAATATATATCAAAAAGTGATTTTAAGCAAAAATAACATTTACTACTAGAGAACTAGTTTGGAAGATGTGGGTTTAAAGAACGGAATGGCAAGAAAATAAGTTACCCAACGTTGGTGATGATGAGATGTCTACAGATGATTTTCTTTTTGAGTTCAATTTGATAAATGGCGATTTAAGGATGAACGATGGAATCATATACCATACAACAAGAGCGATCCTTGGAATTCGTTTTCTGATGAAAATATTCAATTAGAATTTGAAAATGATTTTATTACTGATGGGAGAGAACGTGGGGAAAACCTTAGGATTGCGACTACCCATACGGACATTTAACGGTTGATAAACGTGCTATGTATATCATGGCAGTCGAGGTTGCAGGTGCTATTGATGGTCAGATTAGCGAAGATGATAAGCAGATCTGGATGGATGTGAGACTTTTAAGGAGTCGCACAAGGATGTCTTATCATTAAGTTACAATCAAGCAACTGATATCAGTGTGGAGGAACTGAAAAGTATGAGACCTGTAGAAGAACCCTTGTGGGATGAAGAAGAGCGACTTCGGGAAGAGTATATCAAAATCCATGGTGAACGAATTTATGACGACGAGGATGAATGAAATTATATTTAAAAAGGCGATTATACAAAAAGAGTACATTATGGTTATTTGGAACTAGCTGGTAAAATGTGGTTTCAGAAGAAAAGCAAGTTTCTTACTCAAATGCTGGGAATAATGATGCATTACAAGAGGATTTTTCCTTATTTCAAAAAGATTTAGACAAACCTAATCCCGCAGTTGGAGAGTAAAATGTTAAAAAGAATAAGAAACTATTATAAAAACAAACCAACTCAAGCTTTCTTAATGCTCATAGTTCTTATTTGGTCAGTATATGAGATTGGTGCGACCAGTTTGGCAAGTAACTCTGCATTAACTATGAATTCATGCATAGTCGGTATGTTATGGTTTGGCCAATGGTAGATAAGAAAGTGAAATTATACCACTATGCGGAAGAATGGACTAATAACGTTTTAGTTGGAATGATGCATTTAGACTATGGAAATATTAGAATAACTAGTTTTCCTAAAAAATGGGAGAGTGAAGCTGAAGTATACTATACGCTGTCTCAGGATGAGTATGCTGATAGAGTATATTTTTTCTTAGACGAGCCAATTTCCAAAGCCTATATCAGCAGATTAGAACAAAATTATTATTTGATTTCAGAAAATGCAGTTGCTATTAAAGAGGAAACAGGTAAAACAGTTGAACAGTTAGTTCAAGAAGTGGGGAATGCAAGGAAAAATTTCTTATCAGCTCTTGGAAAGATGAAAATCCTTCGTTTGGTCTATTTGATTCTTCGTATGATAGTATTGTTGCAGTGTATCAGGTGGTCGGGTCAGCGTAGAAAAAGGAAAGAGAACGAAATTTTGCAGAATAGATAGAGCTCCAAAAAGTTATGACAACTATAAGGAGAGTTACAAATGAGCATGACGAAAAAATCGAATTGGAATTTAGGTTGTAGTCTAGTACTTGTTGTAGTCCTAGCAGCTAGTTTTCTATTTTATCTATGGGCACAAAAATCTTGGTAAGTATACTCTGCAACCAGGAGAGTCGGTAAACTTCACAGTAAACTCGGACACATGATGTAGAATACTACCAGAATTAATCTTGAAAAAAATGATACTAATAAGCTTAAATTATCGGGTTCAAAAGAGTTTGGTTTGAGATGCATGGCGATATTTTTTATGATGTTGAAGGGCAAAAACTTGTTCGAAGCCATCATTTAGAAGATGCTGATGAAGAGTTGCCCAATAATCAAAAAGATATCCATTTAGTCCAGGATGGAATTGTTGTCAGTTACCAGGGGGAAAAAGTTTTTAATGTAACAATAACAAGTCCTACACGATCACCATCACCAATGTAGACGACAAAACCAGCACGCTTTGAAGCTCAAGTGGTGGATCGGTAGGAGCCTCGCTATTAAATGAGCTTTTATTGCTGTTCAAGTTTAAAAAAATAGACAAATGTGATATACTAAAAAAAGCGAGTATTCTAGTAGAAATAGGACAATCATATGAAACAAACAATTATTCTATTATATGGTGGACGCAGTGCAGAGCGTGAAGTCTCTGTATTGTCAGCTGAGAGTGTCATGCGTGCGGTTAACTATGACCGTTTTGCAGTCAAAACTTTCTTTATCAGCCAGTCTGGGGACTTTATTAAAACCCAAGAATTTACCCAAACTCCTGGCCAAGATGAACGCCTCATGACCAATGAAACGATTGATTGGGACAAGAAAGTTGCTCCAAGTGCCATCTACGAAGAAGGAGCAGTTGTCTTTCCAGTTCTTCATGGACCGATGGGAGAAGACGGTTCCGTTCAAGGTTTCTTAGAAGTCTTGAAAATGCCTTATGTCGGTTGTAATATCCTATCTTCAAGCCTTGCTATGGATAAGATCACTACCAAACGTGTCTTGGAATCTGCTGGCATTGCCCAAGTCCCTTACGTAGCCATTGTTGAAGGGGATGACTTGGCTTCTAAGATTGCAGAAGTTGAAGAAAAATTAACCTATCCAGTCTTTACTAAAGCCATCTAATATGGGTTCTAGTGTTGGTATTTCTAAGTCTGAAAACAAAGAGGAACTCCATCAAGCTCTCGAACTCGCCTTTAAATATGATAGCCGTGTCTTGGTAGAACAAGGAGTCAATGCGCGTGAAGTCGAGGTCGGTCTCTTAGGAAACTATGATGTCAAGAGCACGCTACCTGGTGAAGTTGTCAAAGATGTAGCCTTCTATGACTATGAAGCCAAATACATCGATAACAAGATTACCATGGATATTCCAGCTAAGATTAGTGATGATGTGATAGCAGTCATGCGTAAAAATGCAGAAGCTGCCTTCCGTGCTATTGGTGGACTTGGTCTCTCACGTTGCGATTTCTTCTATACAGATAAGGGTGAAATTTTCCTAAATGAGCTCAACACTATGCCAGGATTTACTCAATGGTCTATGTATCCCTTACTTTGGGACAATATGGGTCTTCCTTACCCAGAACTAATTGAGCGTTTGGTTGACCTTGCTAAGGAAAGCTTTGATAAACGTGAAGCGCACCTATTGTAAAGGCAACTATAAGGGCGGGGAAGGACTCCTTGCCCCTTTTTAAAGGAGTAAACATGAAACTTACGATTCACGAAGTTGCGCGTGCCGTCGATGCAAAAAATGATGTGACAGGCTATGCGGATAGCCCGCTAGTCAAGGCTGAGTTTGATAGTCGTTTGATTGGACCTGGAGATTTATTTGTGCCACTCAAGGGGGCGCGTGATGGTCATGACTTTATCGAGACGGCTTTTGAAAATGGCGCAGCTCTAACCCTGTCAGAAAAGGGAGTGGCAGGCCATCCCTACATTTTAGTAGAGGATGTCTTGACAGCCTTCCAAGCTCTTGCAGCCTATTACCTTCAAAAGACAGGAGTAGATGTCTTTGCTGTCACAGGTTCAAACGGGAAGACTACTACCAAAGATATGTTGGCCCATTTGCTTTCAACAAGCTACAAAACCTACAAAACACAAGGGAACTATAATAACGAGATTGGTCTTCCCTACACGGTTCTCCATATGCCAGATGATACTGAGAAGTTAGTCTTGGAAATGGGCCAGGATCACCTAGGAGATATCCATCTCTTGTCTGAACTAGCTCATCCAAAGACAGCTATTGTGACCTTGATAGGAGAAGCTCATTTGGCCTTCTTCAAGGACCGTTCAGAGATTGCCAAAGGGAAATTGCAAATCGCTGATGGTATGGAGAAAGGTAGCTTACTTTTGGCACCGGCTGATCCAATTGTAGAGGATTATCTACCTGCTGACCAAAAAGTAGTTCGTTTTGGTCCAGGTGCAGAACTCGAAATTACAGAATTGATTGAACGTAAGGATAGCTTAACTTTCAAGGCTAATTTCTTGGAGCAAGCCCTTGATTTGCCAGTAACTGGTAGGTACAATGCGACCAATGCCATGATTGCATCTTATGTTGCTTTGCAAGAAGGAGTTACTGAGGAGCAGATTGGTCAGGCCTTCCAAAATCTTGAATTGACCCGTAATCGTACCGAGTGGAAAAAAGCTGCCAACGGAGCAGATATCTTATCAGATGTTTACAATGCCAATCCGACTGCTATGAAGCTCATCCTCGAAACATTTTCAGCTATTCCAGCAAATGAAGGTGGCAAGAAAATTGCAGTTCTGGCAGATATGAAAGAACTTGGAGACCAGTCTGTCCAACTCCATAATCAGATGATTTTGAGCATTACACCCGATGCTCTTGATACCGTTATTTTCTACGGTGAAGACATTGCTGAATTGGCTCAATTAGCCAGTCAAATGTTCCCAATCGGCCATGTTTACTACTTCAAGAAAACAGCTGAAGAAGACCAGTTTGAAGCAATGACCAAGCAAGTTAAGGAAAGTCTTGGTGCACATGACCAGATTTTGCTTAAAGGTTCGAACTCTATGAATCTAGCCAAGCTAGTAGAAAGTTTAGAAAATGAGTGCAACTGATTTCGCTAAAGCTATTCAGAGAATGTTGGCCATCACTGACACTGGACTGACCTATACAAAGGATCCTTTTGACCGTGAACGTTATGAGGATTTACGTCAGATTTTATCAAGTATCTTGCAGGATCAAACAGAGCTCGATCAAGAGGAATTGACTGCAATTTTAAAACCAACAGGTAGCTATGCAACTCCCTTGATGGATGTGCGGGCTTGGATTGTTCAAGACCAGAAGATTTGTTTGGTTAGAGGACAAGGAGAGGATACTTGGGCATTACCTGGTGGCTTTGGTGAGGTAGGATATTCTCCCAAGGAAAATATCCGAAAAGAAGTTCAGGAAGAAACAGGATTTACGGCAGAAGTAGGCTCTTTATTGGCCATTTTTGATACCAATCGCTTTCAACTTCAGAACAAACAGTATGCCAAGTTCGTCTTTGACTGTCAGTTATTGGATGGACAATTTCAAGAAAATCAAGAAGTTGCAGAACTAGGATTTTTTGATATTGAGGATCTCCCACCCCTATCTGAAAAACGGATAACCCAAGAACAAATGGAAATTCTATGGCAGGTCTATCAGGGTGAGCGAGAACAATATATTGATTAGAAGCTTTGCTTTATCTTAAGACCACTAGCTTCTTTGGAACACAAAACTATAAGAAATAAATGTAAGCTAGGCTCTATAGAGATGAGTAAGAGGCCTGCTTATATGAGAATGAGGAAAGTTACATGAATATTTGGGATGCTTTATTTAGCACGCAGCCGACGGAGCCACCCTAATTTGATCTTTTTGTATGGAAGTCTATTTAGTTTATTGGCATTGACTGTATTTCTTGCCTATCGCTATGGTGATAAAAAAGTTTGCCAGCGATTTTTCCAGGTTTTACAGGCGACACAGTTAATCCTGCTTTACGGTTGGTATTTGGTCAATCAGATGCCTTTGACAGAAAGCCTGCCTTTTTATCATTGCCGCTTAGCTATGTTTGTAGTGCTTTTGCTTCCTGGTGTCTCTAGAGTCAAACAGTACTTTGCTGTCTAGGAACCTTCGGGCCTTTGGCAGCCTTTTGTTTATCCAGTTCCAGATCCCTATCCTTCCCCCACATCGCTATTCTGTCCTTTATTTTCGGACACTTAGCCCTCTTTGGAAATTCCTTGATTTATCTTTTGAAGAACTACGATGCTAGCTTATTGGACTTCAAACGAATCCTAATCATCACATCTTCGCTTAATGCTTTGATTTTTCTTGTCAATGTAGTAACAGGGGGTGATTACGGTTTTCTGACAAAACCACCGTTGGTAGGAAATCATGGTCTTTTGGTCAATTATATTGTTGTAACTCTATTTCTGACTTTGTGCAATATACTTGTCTTCCAAAGCTTTTCAGACAATCCTCCAGGAGAAGGGCGAAAGAAGATTGAAAATCTGGCAGAAATAAAAAATATTTTTCCAACCGCTTGACTTTTATCTGAGAATTTTGATACAATAGTAGGCGGTATTGTTTACCCCATTTGTAAGGCCCCGGAACCTTTCAAATAACTTGCGTACTCGGAACATCCGCCCTGTAAACAAAAACGACATTCATATAGGAGAAATCATGAACAAAACTACATTCATGGCTAAACCAGGCCAAGTAGAACGCAAATGGTACGTTGTTGACGCAACTGATGTACCTCTTGGACGCCTTTCAGCAGTTGTTGCTAGCGTACTTCATGGAAAAACAAACCAACATTCACACCACACACTGATACAGGTGACTTCGTAATCGTTATCAATGCTGAAAAAAGTTAAATTGACTGGTAAAAAAAGCAACTGATAAGATTTACTACACTCACTCAAACCACCCAGGTGGATTGAAATCAATCTCGCTGGTGAACTTCGTTCTAAAAATGCAGTACGTTTGATCGAGAAATCAGTTAAAGGTATGCTTCACACAATACTCTTGGCCGCGCTCAAGGTATGAAATTGAAAGTATTCGTTGGAGCTGAGCACATCACGCTGCACAACAACCAGAAGTTCTTGATATTTCAGGACCTATCTATGAAAGGAACAATAAAGTATGTCACAAGCACAATATGCAGGTACTGGACGTCGTAAAACGCTGTTGCACGCGTTCGCCTTTGTTCCAGGAACTGGTAAAATCACTGTTAACAAAAAGATGTTGAAGAGTACATCCCACACGCTGACCTTCGTCTTGTAATCAACCAACCATTCGCAGTTACTTCAACTGCAGGTTCATACGACGTTTTCGTTAACGTTGTTGGTGGTGGTTACGCTGGTCAAGCAGGAGCTATCCGTCACGGTATCGCTCGTGCCCTTCTTCAAGTAGACCCAGACTTCCGCGATTCATTGAAACGCGCAGGACTTCTACACGTGACTCACGTAAAGTTGAACGTAAGAAACCAGGCTTGAAAGCTCGTAAAGCATCACAATTTAGTAAACGTTAAAACTTATTTAAACTTATTGAAAGCATTTCGTATCAAAAACATGGATGCTTTTTCTGTTCACCCCAAATTTTTGTAACTAGTGATACTCTGAAATTAATACAAATTTGGTTGTTTTTGATAAATCTACAACACTACATGATGAAGTGAAAGGATGAATCTTTTGATAGTATTCACTTATTGTGAAATATGATATTTATTAATTAGATGGATGAATACTTTCAGAGTTAAATATAGTATAATAGGGACATACTTTTTGGTTTTATTTTGTTTGTAGTCGGATTATGAAAGAATATCCAATATTATGCGATAAGATAGAATGTTACAAAAAGAAAGGGATGCAATCCGATGAAGAAAGACAGATTAATTGTATTGACAGATGCTGTTCTAGCAATTATTATGACCATCTTGGTTTTAGAGTTAGAAAAACCAACAACACCAAGTCTTGAAGCTTTTTGGGATTTACGGCAAAATTTCTTTTGCTTGTTTTTTTCCTTTTTCTGGTTGGGATCGTTATGGATGGCACTAAACACATTATGGGAAAAGGTTGAGAAAAATTTCTCAGAAATTATTTGGTGGAATTTGTTTCTACTCTTGAGTTACAGGAGTTCTCTTTGAGAATTTCATGCCATCCAAGATACCAGTCTGAATGATGTGGTGGACCGATCTATATAAATGTCAAGGATTTACCGTTTCAGTCCTTGGGAGCTTTAGCTAATATCCCTGTCTGATATTAAGAAGGGACTGATTCAAGACAGTCATATCTCGGTCTTTTCTTCCAGTCATTTTTCAAACAATATCAGTTGATAATCAGCTTAAATCAGATCTATCAGTTTGTCTATCTTTCTCGATGGAGATCATGTCCTATCTTCACTTTGATTATTGGAAAAAACGCTCAGTCAGGAGCTAGTATGAATAAGGAGAATAAATGAAACGTTTAAAAATGTTATGGCATATTATGCAGGTTACGGGTTTTACTCGGTTTGCTCTGAGTTTTGGACCTTTGTTTTTTTGGGTCAGGAGGCGTGCTTTTTCCTAGTTGAACCCGCTATCACAAATTACGGAGACGGTCTTGGTATGCTTTTGTGACTTCGACGACTGTCGGCTACGGGGATCTCCTAGTTGTGACCTTGATTGGAAGGATTACCAGTGTCTTCTTTGACGATTTATGGGCTCATATTTTTGGCTGTTTATCAGCTGTTATTTTTTTAATTATTATACCAATTTAAATAAGGAAAGAGGAGAGGACAAATGACTGCTAATTATTCAACACGGGAATACCGTGAGAAATTATACGATGACCTTCATGTTCGATTGAGAGATACATGATTTTGATGTGCAATTTTTATTGCCTCTATCGGACTAAATATGAATTCAACAGCTGTCATTATAGGAGCCATGTTGATTTCACTCTCATGACACCGATTGTTGGACTGGGATTCGGTTTAGCTATTTTTGATACGCGTTTAATCAAGCAATCTCTAGAGGTTTTATTGACTCAAGTGTTGGTCAGTTTGTTTGTCTCGACTCTGTATTTCTGGATTTCTCCCTTGTCTCATGCAAGTAAAGTGAGTTGATTGCACGAACCTTCCAACCATTTGGGATGTCCTCATTGCATACAGGTGGGATTGCTGGTGTGATCGGTTCAAGGAAAAAGAAGCAAACAATATCGTGCCAGGAGTAGCCATTGCTACAGCTCTGATGCCGCCTATCTGTACTGCTGGCTATGAGTTTAGCTAATGGAATGTACGATTTTTATTGGGAGCTTTCTATCTTTCTTGATCAACTGTGTTCTTTATCATGCTAGCCAACATTGCTGGAACAAGAATTTTGATGAGAAAATCTCCTTTAACTTCATTTAAAGAGCTGAGCATTAAAAAATGAGAATTGGCTTGATATCTTTGATTGTATTGTTGATTCTTCCAGCTAGCTATTCGGCAGTTACCTGACAATAGAACAAGCGCGCAAAGAAGGGATCAAACAGTTTGTAGGAAAAGAGTTCGCCAATTATACGGTTATTAATCAAGTCTACAAGTCAAGTAACAATGAATTAGTCTTGACGGTTGTTGGAGATCCGATTTCAGAAGAAGAACTAGAAACACTCCACCAAAAACAAGCTCTTCATGGTATTCAATCTGTTCAATTGAAAGTGAATCAAGTTCAGAACTCGCCAACATTAGATAGTGATGACCACGAATTTTATGAAAACATTGGACAAGTATATTGATCAAAAACCTCTGAAAAAGATTCACAAAACGATCTCGTAAAAGAAAATGAAGCAGACAAGGATTGAGGACAATGAACTGAATCGGTTTTTACGCCGTGTTTTTCTTTGTATCTTCCTCTTTCACTTTATAGCAGGTTGTTTTTGCTTGAATAAGAAATAAATTAGAAGTTCTATCATCTAAGAAAAATGATGAACAAAAAATCATTTAACTAATGGTGTGAACGTTTGTGTTTATCAGCTCCATTCTCTGTAATTTTGGGGGTAAAATCCACACCCATTCGGATAAAATTAGTTGAATTTGATTGGAAAAAGCTTTTATAAAAAGCGAGAAAAGTCTTGATATTACGCTGTTTTTAGTCCAACTGAAATTACAACTTTTCCAAAAACCAGGCTTGAAAGGCCCGCAAAAAGCATCACAATTTAGTAAACGTTAATTCGTTACTGGACAGTAGAATACAACGAAAACACTTTGTATCTTGCAAGGTGTCTATGAGAACTCGGTAAAGCAATTAGGGATAGCTCTAGTGACTTTAGTCGCATAGAGATATGCTATGCACAGTTGCTCAAGAAAACAATGCTTCTGGTCCACCCTGTTAGACAAGCTTTTCAAAAACCATGAATCCAACAGATTTCTCTTTCGTAGTTACAGATGGCTCAAGGGGCTTGAGCAGATTATCAGTCAGGCTCACCCATTAGCTAAACAACAATGTTGCTTAATTCATATTAGTCGAAATCTAGCTAGTAAAGTGAAACGAGCAGATAGAGCGGTTATTCTGGGGCAATTTATAATGATTTATCGTGCTGAAAATTTAGAAATGGCAGGACAAGCTTTAGAGGACTTTCTCGCCGAATGGAAACCAAAGTATAGGAAAGTCATGGAAAGTCTGGAGAAGACGGATAATCTTTTAACTTTTTATCAGTTTCACCAGATTTGGCACAGTATGTATTCGACAAACCTCATTGAGTCTCTTAACAAAGAAATCAAACATCAAACGAAAAAGAAGGTTCTTTTTCCTAATGAGGAGGCTCTGGAACGTTACTTAGTTACGTTGTTTGAAGATTATAATTTCAAGCAAAGTCAACGAATCCATAAAGGGTTTGGTCAATGTTCTGATACACTTGAAAGCTTATTTAATTAACACTCCGTAACTCTACTTAAGTGTTTACACATAATTATTGACAGTATCAAAAAATAAAGTATATTGTTTTCATCATAATATAATTAAATATCAGTATAGAGAATTTTATCTATATATCAGATATCAGCAATTGCTTTTGCTGTCATTTTTCGCTACAATAGTTACAAGGAGGAAATAAACATGTTAAAAGAAGTATTAAACGTCGCAAAAGTTGCGAAAAAATCATCTCTCTTCTTAGGAGGGGTAGCATTTGGGACGCTTGGCTTGAAAGTCTTAGCAAGTAAAGAAGCTAAGAAAGGCTATTCTAAGGCCTTGCCTAAAGCTACAAATTGAAAAGATGGACTGGATGCATCTGTTTCTGTTGTAAAACAACACGGTGATGATGTTTTACAAGACGCTAAATATTTATACGAACAGGAAAAGAAAGAAGAACAATTAGATAGCCTGACAGGTGAATAATATGTCTTTTAAAGTGCTACACAGAGGATATCAACATATCCGATTATCGTCCTCGTTTTCACTGACCTTGGATATTCAAGATTATCTTCGTTCCTTGGCTAAAGATGAAAAAGGGATCGACTCTATTCAGTTTTATATGGATCAGCAGCACTTTACTCTACGTATGAAAGAAGGCTTCTCTGTATTAGAAAATGCAGAGGCCTTTTTAAAAAAAATTGACAAGGGAAAGTTTTCGACTTGATGACTCTTCCCATTCGTAGAGAAGAGAGTGCTTATTCAATTGTATCGAGTGCATGATTAAGCGTTTGCTGTTTCGAAGTTTTGCACCCTACCCTATTCGTTATATTTGGACTTGTTATCAGGCTTTGGGTTATGTCAAAGAAGCCTATCAAACTTTAGCGCGCAAGGAACTAACCATGGAGGTCTTGGACTGTTCGGCCATTTTGTTGTCCTTGTTTATGAACCAATCCAAGACAGCTAGCAACATCATGTTTATGCTTGATTTGGGTAATCATCTGGATCAGTGGTCTTTAAAAAAACAGCAACAGATTTGGAACAAAGCTTTTCTTTGCTAAAGAAAGTGATGTTTTCTTAGTGGGGAGACATGGTCATCAGCATCAAGAGTTCTGATGTTCAAGTAGGTGATGTATTAGTTGTCTCCCAAGGTAATGAAATCTTGTTTGACGGCCAAGTGGTTTCAGGATTAGGCATGGTCAATGAGAGTTCCTTGACTGGAGAGAGCTTCCCTGTTGAAAAGAAAGAGGGAGATTCTGTATGTGCGAATACTGTTTTGGAAACAGGAGAGTTAAGAATTCGTGTGACTGATAATCAGATAAACAGTCGTATTTTGCAACTCATCAATCTGATGAAAAAAATCTGAAGAGAGTAAGAAGACAAAAACAACGTCATTTTTATTAGGATGGCAGACAAGGTTGTAAAAATATAACTTAGGTGCTGGTTTGACTTATCTGTTAACAGGTTCGTTTTCAAAAGCCATTTCCTTTTTATTGGTGGATTTTTCATGTGCTCTAAAAATATCCACACCTGTAGCCTACCTTACGGCCATAAAGGAAGGTCTAAATCGAGAAATGGTTATTAAAGATGGTGATGTATTAGAAAAATATCTGGAAGTGGATACTTTCTTGTTTGATAAAAACGGGTACCATCACGACGAGTTATCCTTTGGTTGAAAAGGTTCTTCCTTTCGGAGATTATACTGAGAAAGATATTTTAAGAATAAGTGCATGTTTGGAGGAACATATCTATCATCCTATTGCCAATGCAATTGTTAAACAAGCTGAAATTGAAGGCATTGAACACGAAGAAATGCATGGCAAGCTTCAGTATGTTGCAAGCAAAGGGATTAAATCGCAAATTGATGGTCAATCGGTTGTCATTGGAAATTATGTACTAATGCAAGACGAACAGGTAAGAATTAGTTCTGAGCAGCTGGCCTTGATTGAGCAATATAAGACTCATTACAATTTATTGTTTTTGGCTTATAAGAAAGAATTAATTGGGATGTTTTGTATCCACACTCCCTTGAGAAGCGAGGCGAAAGTTGCATTGAAAAAGCTAAAGCGCCAAGGGAAAAAACTGATTCTGGCAACTGGTGATACGTTGGCTAGAACAGAAGAGTTGGTTAAAGATCTGCCATTTGACAACGTTTATACTGATTTAAAACCAGATGGTAAGTTTCAGTTGGTTCAGGAATTACAGAAAGCTGGCTGAACTATTTTTGATGGTTGGAGACGGTTAAACGACTCTGCTGCCTTTGACGCTTGCAGATATTGAGTTGTGATGAATGAAAGTGCTGATATTTCTAAGCAGATGAGTGATATTTTATTATTAGATAATCGTTTAGATTTCTTCGAGGAATTGAATTCTTTATCTGAATCGTTGCAGAAATTAATTCAAAGAAATATTCAAGAAACAGTTGTAATAAATGGAAGTTTAATTGATTTGAGTTGTTAAATTGGTTGCTCCATCTAATCTTTCGATATTGCACAATCTGACTACTTTAAGAATCGTCCTTCGTAGTCTTTCTATTAAAAAGTAGGTAAGAGACCGAGAAGCTGAGGTTATAAAAACTAAAAAGGAGTTGTCTCATTTGAGAATAACGGCTCTTTTGTCAACTGTAGTGGGTTGATGGAAAATTATACCCTGAGAGGACCAAATTGGTTCTCTCCTTTAAATATTGAAAAACCATTAGCAGTGGACATACTTTAAGACTATATATTTCTGAAACTAGTTTCACAATACAAATATTGACATGCAATTATTAATTGGTGGATTTTAAGTTGACATCTACAAAGTTTAATGTTAGAATACATTCAAAAAAATATTTGAATGAGGTGTTTTATGATTCAAAAATATTGTTACTCAATAATCCTGTATTCTGGGACAGCCGTAGACTTACTTATTATCCTAATGTTATTTTTTTGCCAAAAAGAAAAAGCAGAAAGGACATCATTAACATCTATTTAGGACAATTTCTAGGCTCTGTTAGTCTAATATTCCTAAGTTTGCTTTTTTTGCATTTGTCTTAAATTATATTCCTAGTAAAGAGATTTTAGGTTTACTCGGTTTGATTCCAATTTTTCCTAGGCCTCAAAGTTTTGCTTTTAGGAGATTCTGATGGAGAAGCTATTGCAAAAGATGGTTTGTGAAAAGACAATAAAAACCTGATTTTTTTCTAGTCGCTATGATTACTTTTTGCAAGTTGTGGTGCTGACAATATTGGTGTCTTTTGTCCCATATTTTACCACCTTAAATTTAGCGAATTTGATAGTGACTTTACTTACTTTTCTAGTCATGATTTATCTCTTGGTTTTTTCTGCCCAAAAATTAGCACAAGTCCCTTCTGTTGGAGAAACTTTGGAAAAATATAGCAGATGGTTTATTGCCGTTGTCTATTTAGGATTGGGGATGTATATCCTGATTGAAAAACAACAGCTTTTGACATGCTATGGGCTGTGTTAGGCTAGGAGAAAAAATTATGAAAAAAGATAGTATCTGTCAAGTGGATGTTATAAATCAACAAAATGTTACAACCGCAACGAACTACCTTGAAAAGGAAAAAGTCCAAAAATCACTTCGCATTTTATCAAAATTTACCGATAATAAACAGATAAATATCATCTTTTATCTCCTTGTTGTCGAAGAACTCTGTGTCTGTGATATAGCCTGTTTACTAAATCTCAGTATGGCATCTGCCTCCCACCATCTTCGTAAACTAGCCAATCAAAACATCTTGGACACTAGAAGAGAGGGGAAAATTATATATTATTTTATAAAAGATGAGGAAATCAGAGATTTTTTTAATCAACTAGGATAACAACTATTTTTACTACTTTTCCATGATTATAGGGAGATTATATATGAAATTTTTTTGATGAAAAATTACTCACAAGAAATACCTACTCGTATCAAATGTTTAAGAAAAAAAGTATAATTTAAAGCAAAAGCGACCCTAGGTAATGCAGGTCAAGTTAGCAAAGTTGAAAAAGGGAGAAATTTGAAAGAATTTGTATCTTTTTATTTTTTTTGTTTCATTTATGCCCTATGCTACTGGAATAGTTAGTAGTCATTTCATGAATCATACGGCACAGCTCTTTTATGGACTGATCGTTATTGTTTCAACGGTAGCAAACTGGTTTTTACATAAAGTAAATTGATAAACCCAATATAGATCAGAAAGAATTACTTGAAGCTACCGCACAATATAGGAAGTTATTGATACCTGACCTAATAATTAAAGGAGTGGGATTGATTCTGTCCTTAATTTCTATCCTCCGATTATGATGTATAGTGTTTTAATTGCGGCATTTTACATCATAACTTTTAAAAACACTATCCGAAAAAGAGTGAATAACTAAAAAAACGGTGACCAAAGTTAGTGTATTATTTTAATGCTTAGAGACCCTAAACTATTCCCTATTTTAAAAAAATATTGATTCAGATTTTATGAAATTAAAAAGTAGATATTGTTCAGAAAAACCTTTGATATTACGCTGTTTTTTTAGTCCAACTGAAATCCATACTTTCCAAACCAGGTCTTAAGAAAGCTCGTAAAGCATCACAATTTAGTAAACGTTAATTCGAAAGAATTACTATACTTACAAAGAGCACCTTTCGGGGTGTTCTTTTTATACTTTTTACTAAATTGGTGCAATTGACACAGTTGTTGCGACTTTAGTCGCTTACAAATGTGGCTGCAACATGACAAAGTCAGTTGCCTCAAAACGTTAATCAATACGATACTATCAACGTTTCAAAGCACTTCATGGTTCACACCATGGGGTGTTTTTGATGATTTTTACTCCAATTTAACATCACTCATTCTCTATAGACTTCGAATACTTGCCAAAAAGTTTACATTCATGATATAATATATTTAGATTCCGCTATATGGGAGGAAAGAGATGAAAAACGTACTTTACTTTGGCTGATTTTAGCTCTTGTAGTACTTGGAGGAGGAGCATGGATGAGTACAGAAAACAAATTTATTTGGAGGAATAACTCTGAGTCTCATGATTCTAAGCAGTTGGCTTATCTGAAAAGAGCATGAAGGAGAAATAGAAGATTTTGTAAAATCTTTAAACCCTAAAATTGAATCGGTTCAAATTGATTGGAGACAGACACAATGGGATAAGATAGAAATGGTACACCTCAAGGGGGTGGAGAGATTGTACAAGTCTACGGAGGATTTAATAATATAGAAAAATCCAGCTGGAGTGTTATAATCAGGATTAAGAATGGAGAAATTTTAATTAATTCTATTGGAGTAGGTAGTCCTTTACGTGTTGGAGGTAAACTTTTTGACTATCAGTAACTTAAAATCCTTTTGATAACTTTTTATGCAAATTTAACATCACTCATTCCCTATTGACTTAGAATACTTGCTAAAAGTATACATTTCGATATAATACACATAGATTCCACTATATAGGAGGAAAGAGATGAAAAACGTACTCTGCTTTGGCTGTTTTAGCCCTTGTAATATTTGGAGGAGGCATGGATGGCACAGGAAACAAATCTATTTGGAGGAATAACTCTGAGTCCAGGAGCTAAAGCAGTTGACTTATTTGAAGGAGCACGAGGAAGAGATGACGAATTTTATAAAGTTCTAGAAATCCTAAAGTCGAAAGTGTCCAATTTGATTGGGATAGTATGAAGAAGTAGAAAAATATAGGAAATGGTACCCCTCAAGGTGGGGATATATTATAACATTGGATGGAGAAATAACAATGAGGGATACTGAATTTACAATTGGTTTCCTATAGAATATAATAGCAATAGTATTCCCTAATATTAAGAAAAATTTCTGAAATGCAACCTATAAGAGTTTTGAAAGGCAATGTATGGGAATTTATGACTAACAGTAATTTAAAAACCTTTGATAATTTTTACTCCAATTTAACATCACTCATTCTCTATAGACTTCGAATAATTGCCAAAATTTTTTACATTCATGATATAATATACATAGATTCCACTATATAGGAGGAACAGGAGTTACTGCTTTTTAGCATTGTTTGATCGTTCGATAGGAAGTGATACTAGAGAGCAATTAATGCGTACACCTTTTTGTGCCCTGCGATTCTTTTTATTTGCTATATATGTTTTTCTATTGATATTCTGAGAGGATGCGATCTCTTTCAAAATATTCTGAACAATATCAGGGAACTATTTGGGTACATAGTTAAGGACTGGTATGGAGAAAAAAATCGAAAGAATATAAAAACAACTAAAAGAGTATGTTAGAGTAAAGGGAATTCCAAAAGTTATACAAAAATCTAACTTTTGTGCCTCTTCATTCAGTGCTATAGATAAAGTAATGAAGATAGATAATCTTCTCTCTCTGTCTTTAGACTCTACAATTTCCTTTGGACTTAATGCCCTAATATGCTATAAGATGAACGGGTGTTTTTCGATTAGTATACTGTAGATGAAGGATGAAAGATTGCAACATTTGATTCTGGAGTAGAAGTTTTCTAGTTATCAAATTCCAGATTGAGTTCAACTGAGTCCCTATACATTGTCTAGGTTCAATTCTATATACTTGATAATACCTTTATTATTTGATAGAATATAGATATTAAATTTTAAAAGGAGATTGAAATGAAATCTTTGAAGCGTCTTTTCTTAGGGAGTTTTGTTTGGCAGTTCTTTTGCGGTTTTTCTTGTGGCTTGTAACTCAAAAAGATAATGGAACCTATGTTTTTGAACCCACAAAAGAGGAAATGAAACAAATTGTACCGTCTGAGCTCCTATCTTTAGTTGGTGATAATTATAAAGTTTCTATCTCTATCACTATCAATGATGATAAAGGGAGATGAAAATTGACTCAGATTTAGCTGGGAAAAAGTCTAATCAAGTGGTTGATTTAAAAAGTAGATCAAAAGCAAAAACTCTTGTAAGTGAGCTAATCAAGACCGAAATTACTTATGAAGTGTCTGGAGATGTGTTAACTTTTAAGGATGTGAAAAACTCTTCACTTTAAGGATAAAGATAAGGATGTGTTTAGTAACTACATGAAGATTGCTAAATTTAAAAAGTTAAAATAAGCTATAAGGTAGGATTTAGTCCTACCTTTTTGATAATAGATAATTACATTTAGTAAAACTCGATTTTCCCACTAGACATTCGTCTACTTTTTATATAATAAAACTAAACCAAAATGGTTGAATTTCAAAAATAGAGTCAACCTAGGATGAAAAGATCACGCTAGGAGGTAAGTTATGTACCAACCAGAAAAACTTAAGGATCGGAGAAAAGAGTTGAAAGCTAAAACAAAAGGGAGTTGCAAGAAGCTTGGGATTAGTTTTCAGGCTTATTCGGCTTGGGAACGTGGAGTCAAGGAACCTTCCAAAGAAAAAGTTAGACAGCTAGAAGAGATTTTAAAAGTACCAAAAGGCTATTTTACTCAAATCGAAATTGTCCGTCTCTATAATAGCCTCTCTAGCCAAGGAAAAGAAAAGGTGGTAGTCTATGCTCGCAACCTGGTTCAAGAAGAACAAGCTAAGAAGGTGACGGCTGTTTCAGAAAAACTCTACGAGTATCATGTCTATGAACGCATGTCGGCGGGTATTGGAGCTTCGGTTTATGATGATCGAAACTTTGATACGGTTTATTTCAATGAAGAACTGGCTCACGATTTTGCTTCATGGGTGTCTGGAGATTCTATGGAACCTAAATATCAAAATGGTTCTGTGGCTCTGATTCGAGAAACTGGATTTGATTACGACGGGGCAGTCTATGCAGTGGTTTGCAATAATCAGACACCTATATCAAGCGGGTCTATCGAGAAGAAGATGGCTTGCGTCTGGTCTCCATCAATCCTAAATACAAGGATATTTTTATCTCTTATGAGGAAGATCCACGGATTGTGGGCATTATCGTGGGGAACTTTGTACCGATGGAGGGATAGGCTATGGGCTACTTTGATTATTCCAGAGAGCCCAAAAGTGATATTGCCTTTGTCGATATGAAGTCCTTTTATGCCAGTGTTGAGTGCGTAGAAAGAGGGCTTCATCCCCTTAAAACCTCCCTTTGTGTCATGAGTCGAGCGGATAATTCTGTTGGGCTGATTCTTGCCTCCTCGCCTATGTTTAAAAAGGTTTTTGGGAAAGCAAATGTAGGTCGTGCTTATGACCTGCCCTTTGATATCAAGACGCGTAAATTTTCCTACTACAATGCCAAGAAACAAGGTTTACGGACAGACCCGGCCTATGTGAAATTTATCGAAGACTGGGCTCGGGTGACCGTCATTGTCCCTCCTCGAATGGATAAGTATATTGCGGTCAATATGGAAATTCAGCGCATTTTCCAGAATTATGGCAGTCCAGATGATATTTATCCTTATTCAATTGACGAAGGTTTTATCGATTTGACTAGTTCGCTCAATTATTTTGTCCCAGACCAGCAGATTTCTCGCAAAGATAAGCTGGATATGCTTTCGGCTCGTATCCAGAGGGATATCTGGCGGCAGACAGGATTTACTCGACGGTCGGCATGTCGAATGCCAATCCTCTGCTTGCTAAGTTGGCCTTGGATAATGAAGCCAAGCACACACTGACCATGAGAGCAAATTGGTCTTACCAAGATGTGGAAGATAAGGTATGGTCTATCCCTAAAATGACTGACTTTTGGGGGATTGGACATCGGATGGAGAAGCGCTTGAACGCCTTAGAGATTTATTCGATTAAGGAATTAGTCAATAGCAATCCCGATGTTCTGAAGAAAGAGCTTGGTCAAGCTGGACTTCGATTGTGGTTTCATGCCAATGGGATTGACGAGAGTAATGTCCATAAACCCTATAAAGCCAAATCTCATGGTTTGGGCAATTCACAAATTTTACCGAGAGACTATGTCAAGCAGCGAGATATCGAAATTATCCTCCGAGAGATGGCTGAGCAGGTGACTATCAGGCTTCGAAGGGCCAGAAAGAAGACGACAGTGGTGTCTATCCATCTTGGTTTTTCTAAGCAGGAACAAAAACGCTCCATCCATACCCAGATGAAGGTTGAACCGACCAACAGCACCAGTCTTTTAGTCAGCTATGTATTTAGATTATTCCATAGCAAATATACTTCTGGAGCTGTCAGAAGTGTTGCCGTTAGTTATTCAGGTTTGTGGACGAATCCTTTGGTTTTGATTTCCCTTTTTGATGATGTTGATAAAGTAGAAAAAGAAGAAAGGCTCCAGACTGCCATGTGACTCCATTCGAGAACAATTCAGATTTACTTCTTTTTTGAAGGCGACTGCCTTAGAGGATGCGTCGAGAAGTATTGCCAGAAGTAAGCTGATCGGAGGGCATTCTGCTGGAGGATTAGATGGACTAAAATGATTGATCGTTCTTATTTGCCCTTCCAATCCGCAAGGGACTATCAGGATCCAGGCATGCAGAAGTGGATGGGCTTTTTCCTATCGGAGCATATCGACTTCACTCAGTGCAGAAAAAAATCGTGTGGATTTATCGACAGATTTGAATTCAGTCGAGAAGTTGTTGCTGCTTTCCCAGCTCTACGTCGGACGCCTAAAAGGCTCTTTTATGGTCAAGGAGAAAAATCATAAAGCACGATAATCGGTGAAGTAAGAGAACTGTCTCCTCAAGAAATCTCTGTTAGAACTGATGAGGGCTATAGACTGCTAGGAGTAGATGATATTCTCGCAATCCAACTGTGTCAGGAGGAAGTTGATGACTAGAAAAAGAGTTGTATGGAAAACAAATTGCAGATGGATTACTTTTTCAGATGACTACATCCGCTTTGAAGAAGATTTCCAAAAATACTCTGCCATGAATGTACCTCTGACTTTCTTGATTGATGATATTCTACGAACCATGGCTATCAACCAAAAAGACTACTTTGTCTTGAACAAGGAAAATGCCAAGGACGGTAGGGAACATCGGTTTTATTTTAGGGTGAAGATGGAAAAAGATTGTCCACGTACTCGAACCTATACCTATCTTGGACTGAAACAAAAGTGCCCGTAGATTGCATAGGAAATACCGAAACATTAGTAAACATGGTATAATGAAGGAAATTCATGAAGTATTACCTGTGAACAGGAGAAAAACTTCGAGGAGGTAGCTTATGCTAGGAGCAGTTATTGGAGATATTATTGGTTTCTCGATTTGAGGCGGACAATCATAAGAGTAAAGAGTTTGATTTGTTCACTCGTGATTCTTGTCCGACCGACGATAGTATCATGACATTGGCGATTGCCAAAGCCTTATTGGCTAGTAGGGAAGACTGGAGCCAACTCTCGAAAAATGCAGTGAAATACATGCAAGAGATAGGGAGACAATATCCAAATTGTGGCTATGGCGGTCATTTTTTCTACTGGATTTTTTCAGATGATCCTCAACCCTATGGGAGTTATGGGAATGGCTCTGCTATGAGAATCAGCCCTGTTGGTTTTGCGGCAGATAGCATAGAGCAGGCAAAGGCTTTGTCCCAAGCAGTGACAGAAGTGAGTCATGACCATCCTGAGGGACTAAAAGGTGCAGAAGCAGTTGCAGTAGCTATCTTCTTGGCCAGAAATGGCTCTAGTCGTCATGAAATCAGAGACTACATCGAAAAATTACTATCCGATGGACTTTACCCTGGACCAAATTCGTGAGGACTATAGCTTTGATGTGACTTGTCAAGGATCAGTTCCTCAGGCTTTCCAAGCCTTTTTCAAGTCACAAGATTTTGAACATGCTATCAGGAATGCTATTTCTATCGGAGGAGATAGTGATACCATTGCTGCCATCTGTGGTGGTCTTGCGGAAGCCTACTATGGGATTCCTACTTCAATCAGGAACCAAGCAATGACCTATTTGGATGATCATTTAGTAGAGATAGTGGAAACTTTTTGAAAGCACCTATTCCTTCCAACCCTAATAAATAATAGATTTCGTGGAGTGAGAAAAAGATAAACTGTGATATCTAGTGTTAGATAGGGTATAGACATAAGTTGATCAGCTATATTTCTAAGCCGTTCGAGAGCTATTTCTTGAATGGTTTTTTGTTTGCTCTTTAAAAGCAATTGAGCTATACCAATTTTTATTCTTGACAAGTGAAAGAAACAAGTATATACTGTTTTGCTGATTCTTCAAAAGCGAAAATTAGACTATACCAATTTCGATAAGGAGAAAGCACAGCTTGTCTGTGTCGTATATACTATGTGTGGAATTGTTGGTGTTGTTGGAAACACAAATGCAACTGATATTTTGATTCAAGGACTTGAAAAGCTCGAATACCGTGGTTATGATTCGGCTGGAATTTTTGTCCTAGGTGGTGCTGAAAACCATTTGGTGAAGGCTGTTGGTCGTATTGCAGGTATCTGTCTAAGACAGCTGGTGTTAAGGGACAACTGGTATCGGACATACGCGTTGGGCGACTCACGGAAAACCAACAGAAGATAACGCTCACCCACATCGCTCTGAGACAGGACGTTTTGTCTTGGTGCACAATGGGGTGATCGAAAACTACCTCGAAATCAAAGAAGAATACCTTGCAGGTCACCATTTCAAGGGACAAACAGATACAGAAATCGCTGTTCACTTGATTGGGAAATTTGCAGAAGAAGACGGTTTGTCAGTTCTTGAAGCCTTCAAAAAAGCTCTTCATATCATCCGTGGTTCTTATGCCTTTGCCTTGATCGACTCTGAAAATCCAGATGTTATCTACGTGGCGAAGAACAAATCACCTCTCTTGATCGGTCTTGGAGATGGCTACAACATGGTCTGCTCAGATGCCATGGCTATGATTCGTGAGACCAACCAATACATGGAAATCCATGACCAAAGAATTGGTAATTGTGAAAGCTGATAGTGTCGAAGTTCAAGATTATGATGGCAATAGACGTGAGCGTGCTAGCTATACTGCTGAGCTTGACTTGTCTGATATCGGTAAGGGAACTTATCCTTACTACATGCTCAAGGAAATTGATGAACAGCCTACGGTGATGCGTAAGCTCATCCAAGCCTACACAGATGAGGCTGGTCAAGTAGTGGTAGATCCAGCCATCATCAAGGCTGTTCAAGACGCAGACCGCATCTACATTCTTGCGGCTGGAACTTCTTACCATGCAGGTTTTGCTTCTAAGAAGATGCTAGAGGAATTGACGGATACACCAGTTGAACTGGGGATCTCCTCTGAGTGGGGTTATGGGATGCCTCTTCTCAGCCAGAAACCACTCTTCATCTTTATCAGTCAATCTGGTGAAACAGCGGATAGCCGTCAGGTTTTGGTCAAGGCCAATGAAATGGGAATTCCAAGCTTGACAGTGACAAACGTGCCAGGATCAACTCTGTCACGTGAAGCTAATCATACTATGTTGCTTCACGCAGGTCCTGAAATTGCCGTAGCATCAACTAAGGCCTATACAGCCCAAATCGCAGCCCTTGCTTTCCTCGCAAAAGCAGTTGGTGAAGCAAATGGCAATGAAAAAGCAAAAGCCTTTGACCTGGTTCATGAGTTGTCTATCGTAGCCCAGTCTATCGAATCAACTCTTTCAGAGAAAGAATTGATTGATGCTAAGGTTCGTGATCTTCTTGAAACAACACGCAATGCCTTTTACATCGGACGTGGTCAAGATTACTATGTAGCCATGGAAGCCAGTCTCAGCTCAAAGAGATTTCTTACATCCAGTGTGAAGGTTTTGCGGCTGGAGAGCTCAAGCACGGAACCATTGCCTTGATTGAAGATGGAACACCTGTCTTGGCCCTCTTGTCAGATCCAGTCCTTGCTAACCACACTCGTGGGAATATCCAAGAAGTCGCATGACCCGTGGCGCTAAGGTCCCTCACAATCGCAGAAGAAAATGTTGCCAAAGATACCGATGATATTGTACTTACGACCGTACACCCTTACCTCTCACCAATCTCAATGGTCGTACCAACGCAATTGATTGCTTACTTTGCAACCCTACACCGTGGACTCGATGTCGACAAACCACGTAACCTTGCTAAATCGGTGACAGTAGAATAACAAAAAGTCTAGTTTTGCACTGGTCACAAAGTTAGATAAATGAAAAAGGATTTAGTTCTGTACGATACAGAACTAAATCCTTTTCATTTATCCAAACTCCATGCATATACAAATTATTTAAGTGACTTAAGTATCTTATTATCACCTTAAAACACTTCCAAAAATACTACTGAATAATGTTATGATATTCTTGTTCATACGTTGCCCTCGAATACTCTACAAGTTTGACTTTTCGAGATCCCTCAAAAATGATACTGAAAGGATGTGGCTGTTTCTAGTTATAAAAAAACTATAGAATAGCATAACCTCGTGATTCCTAGCCATAAAGAACATTATAGTTAAGTTTTAGGAAGGAATGGCAGAGTACTCGGGAGTTTACACTAGATTGTTACTGTTAGACGATAAACCAGATACCTAATCAATCATATATGAAAAACCCAAAATGTTAGAATAAAACTCTCTAACTTTTGGGTACAGTTTTTTGATTATCCTAGATAGCGTTGCAAAAATTCTCTTGTACGTTCTTCTTTAGGATTTGTAAATAGATCTTCAGGTTTGCCCTCTTCTGCAATAACACCCTTATCCATAAAGATAACTCGGTGTGATACATCGCGAGCAAATTCCATCTCATGGGTTACGACAATCATGGTCAAGCCTTCTTGAGCCAAATCTTGCATGATTTTGAGAACTTCACCGACCATTTCAGGGTCAAGGGCTGATGTAGGTTCGTCAAAGAGAATAGCATCAGGGTTCATAGAAAGTGCGCGAGCAATAGCGACACGTTGTTTTTGACCACCAGAAAGTTGCTTTGGTTTAGCTTGCCAGAAACGTTCTCCCATACCAACCTTTTCAAGGTTTTCTTTTGCAATTTTCTCTGCCTCTGAGTGTTCACGCTTGAGAACAGTTGTTTGGGCAACAATTGTATTTTCTAGCACGTTAAGATTTTCAAAGAGGTTGAAGGACTGGAAGACCATTCCTAGATTTTCTCGATAGTGAGTGAGGTTATAGCCTTTTTCAAGGACGTTTTCACCGTGGTAAAGGATTTCACCTTCGGTTGGTGTTTCAAGAAGATTGATAGAACGTAGGAAGGTTGATTTACCACTACCGGAACTACCGATGATAGAAATCACTTCTCCTTTATGAATAGTGAGTGAGATGTCTTTTAGGACCTCGTTTTGTCCATAGGATTTTTTGAGGTGTTTGATTTCAAGAATGGGTTGATTCATTATTTCAAATCCTCCGTTTGCATTTGGTTAGCTCCTGTTGTGTAGGTATCCATATCCATCCGTTTTTCGATATAGCGTAGGATACGTGTTACTGTAAAGGTGAGGACAAAGTAGATAACTGCGATAATAGTAAAGGTTTGGAAGTATTGGTAGGTTTGTGTTGCTACTGTATTTCCTGAGAAGTAAAGTTCTACAACAGAGATAACATTCAATACAGAAGTATCCTTGATGTTGATGACGAACTCATTACCAGTCGCAGGTAAAATGTTTCGAACTACCTGAGGTAAAACAATCTTACGCATGGTTTGATTATGAGTCATACCAAGTGCAGTAGCTGCTTCAAATTGTCCCTTGTCAACAGCCAGGATACCACCACGAACGATTTCGGTCATGTAGGCACCGGTATTGATAGAAACGATAAAGATAGCAGCGAGAGTACGGTCTAGGTTGATTCCGAAAGCCTGGGCAGTTCCATAGTAGATAACCATAGATTGTACAATCATAGGAGTTCCACGGAAAATTTCAATATAGATATTGAGAATCCAACCAACTATATTTTGGATGACGTAGAAAAATTGATTTTCAGATTGGGGCGCAGTACGGAAAACACCGATAGCAAGACCAATAACGAGACCAACGATAGTACCGATAATGGAAATTAAAAGTGTGATTCCGGCACCTCGCAAGAGTTGTTGCCAGTTTTCACTTAGAATTTTAGCAACTTGGCTAAAGAAATTACTGCTGTTTTCTTCAGTAGTTGTAGCTTCTACAGGTTGCTCTTTAATCATACGATCCATTAGGGCAACTTGTTCTTCTTAGTGATGGTTTCAATGCTAGCATTGATTTGGCTGATACGTCCGTCATCCTTACGAAGACCGATAGCGATAGAGGTATCTTCTTCTCCAGTTTTAAAACCAGGTTCAGGCTGAATCATTTTGAACTTTGCATTTGCTGACTCAGCAGTTAGGGCCTCTGGTCGTTCAGAAACATAGGCATCAATAACACCAGCTTCAAGAGCTTGACGCATTTGTGCGAAATCACCCATGGAAGTTTCTTTTTTAGCGCCTGGAATTTGAGAAATCAAGTCATAAAGGTAAACACCTTGTTGAGAAGTGATTTTTGCATCTTTAAAATCATCTAGTGTTTTGGCGTTTGCATAGGCAGAATCTTTTTAACTAAAAGTACGGGTTCACTGGTATAGTAACTGCTTGAGAAGGCAATTTCTTGCTTACGTTCAGCGGTTGGACTCATACCTGCAATAATCATATCGATCTTGCCAGAGGTCAGAGCTGGGACTAGTCCTTCCCATTTTGTTTTTACAATGAGTGGTTCTTTACCGAGGTCTTTAGCGATTTTTTTTGCAATTTGAACATCGTAACCGTTAGCATATTGGTTTGTTCCATCGATTTTGACAGCGCCGTTACTATCATCGTCTTGTGTCCAGTTAAAGGGGCGTAAGCCGCTTCCATCCCGATGCGTAAATATTCATCGGCTTGGACCTGGCTAACTAGTCCTAGAGTAAGGGCTAGGCTAGCAAGGATAGATAAGCATAATTTTTTCATGTTTTCTCCTATTTCTAGTCTAAAAATGGCTCCCTCTATTGTATCTAAAAATGGTGAGATTTTCAATACAAGTAAACCTTTACTTGCAAAAAAATGATATAATAGTGAAAAATATGAAAAAGGGATCTAAGATGAAAAAGAGATGGCTTCTTGCTCTGGTATTTACCTGTTTGCTATTTGTACCAAGTCTAGTTTTTGCAGTAGACTTTCGATATTCTGTCCTATAAGGGTGATTTGAATATTCATGCAGATAATACAGCGGTATTTCAAAAGAAACAATCACTTACCACTTTTAAAAGATGATTTTAATGGTCAATTGATTGGACTCGGAAAAGCAGGGAAAATGCCGAATGGATTTGAGATTGACGACAAACCAACTGTCCTTGTATCCAAAAATGGTCAGATTGTTCAAGACGTCCTCTCATATACTAAGGAAGAAGAGGATGGCTACAAGGTCACCATTTTTAATCCGGGAAACGCAGGAGATACTGTTCGTGTGACTGTTACTTGGCAACTTAAAAACCTTCTTTTCTTGTATCAGGATATTGCTGAGCTGAATTGGCAACCACTGACAGATAGTTCAGGGGATATCAAAGATTTAGAATTTAGAGTAACTTCAGATAGTCCTGCAGAGAAACTCTTTTTCCATACTGGAAAACTTCTCAACGAGGGAAGTGTCGAAAAAGTCAATGATATCTACCGGGTTAAGATGAAGGATCTTCCTAAAAATCGTCAGATTGAACTCCACGCCTATTGGCCAAGAGAGGCTTTCTCAAGTGCTCCAAGTCAGGGTCTAAATGAAGAAAAATTTAAGCAACTTCAAAAGAGTTGAGGTAGAAATAAAAAGCCAATAAAGTGCACGCTAAGGTCATGATAAAATGGATTTTTCCAATCTTCTTTATGGCTCTGTTACTAGTAACGGTCCACTATTATAGAGAATTTCGCCAGCATACGACTCTTAAAAAGGTATATCCAAAGAATCATCGTCTCTACGAACCCCCAATGGACCTACCTCCAATGATTTTGGCAGAAGCCATTTATTCAACCTCCTTAGAGGAAGTTAGTCCCCTAAATAAGCATAAGTTTGGTAAGTTCACCTTTGAACAACTAATCCAGGCAACCTTGTTGGACTTAGTCGATCGCGGGCATTTATCTATTTTTTTGAGGGTGAAGAAGAGCCGTGGCTGAGAATTAATAGCGAAAAAGGTTTGTCAAATTTTGAGAAGGAGTGTCTGCGGATGACCCTTTCTACAAATAAAGAATTGTCTCTTTCTGACCTATTCCCTGAATATCAAGTTTCTTCGACTTTGTTCCTTGGTGCTAAGGAAGCTGATGAGAAACATATTCGAGAATTCGGCATGCACCTCAAGCGTTCCTTCGAGAGACGACTTGAACGCATGCAAAGTTGTGTTCGAGACAAGGTGAAAATTCTACGAATTCCGAGCTACTATCGCCCTTTAACGGAAAAAGAAAATAATCTTGTGAAAAAAATGAAAGTCTGTTCGGTTGTAACAGGTGTTGTCGGACTTATCATTTTCTACTATAGCTTTCGAACTCATGGCTATTTCTCGCTTCCGTTACTTTCCTTAGGTTTAATTGGTTTACTAGCGAGTGCTTTGATTCATTTTGTAACACGAGGGCCTTCTCGTGATGGAGTCTTAAATGAAGAAGGGGCAGAAGTTGTTTATCTCTGGACAAGTTTTGAAAATATGCTTCGGGATATTGCACATTTAGATAAGGCTGAACTAGAGAGCATTGTTGTTTGGAATCGCCTTTTGGTCTATGCAACTCTCTATGGATATGCTAAGAAGGTGAATAAAATCATGAAACTTCACAATATTCAACTTGAAAATGCTGCTATGAATCTTTATGTATCTTGTGGGTGGGATAAACAATTTCACACATCTGCTACTCAAATCAATCTGTACACCTCAGTCGCAAATACAGCCAGTACCTTTTCTGTATCATCCGGAAGCAGTAGCTCTGGTGGTGGTTTCTCAGGCGGTGGCGGTGGAGGAAGTGTTGGTGCTTTCAAAGAAAAACTAAACACAGCCTTTAAAAAGTATGATATAATGGAGGATAGAAAAAGGAGTTATCTATGTATCTTATTGAAATTTTAAAATCTATCTTTTTTGGTATTGTTGAAGGGATCACGGAGTGGCTACCGATTTCAAGTACTGGTCACTTGATTTTGGCAGAAGAGTTTATCCAGTATAAAGACCAAACTGAAGCTTTTAAGTCTTTGTTTAACGTAGTCATTCAACTGGGTGCCATCTTTGCAGTTATGGTTATCTACTTTAACAAACTTAATCCTTCAAACCAGGTAAAGAAAAAGCCGAAGTTCGTAGAACTTGGCAGTTATGGTCCAAAGTTTTTGTGGCGACTCTTCCTCTTCTCTTAGTCTTTAAGTTTGATGATTGGTTTGATACCTATTTCCATAACAAAGGTTTCAGTAGCCATTATGTTGATTGTTTATGGGGTTGCCTTTCATCTATCTTGAAAAAAACGTAACAAAGCGCAAGCGATTGAGCCAACAGTTACTGAGTTTAGATAAATTACCTTATAAAAACAGCCCTCTATATTGGATCTTTTCCAAGTCTTTGTCCCTTTCTACCAGGGAACTAGTCGTTCTGGTGCAACTATCATAGGTGGTTTTGTTAAATGGAACTAGTCGTTCAGTGGTAACAGAATTTACCTTCTATCTAGGAATTCCAGTTATGTTTGGAGCCAGCGCTTTGAAGATTTTTAAATTTCATCAAAGGCTGGAGAAGTCTTTGAGTTTTGGTCAATTCTTCTTGCTCTTGGTAGCAATGGTAGTAGCTTTTTGCAGTCAGCATGGTTGCTATTCGTTTCTTGACCAGCTATGTCAAAAAAACACGACTTTACAGTGTTTGGTAAATACCGTATTGTCCTTGGTAGTGTCTTACTACTTTATAGCTTTGTTCGATTATTTGTATAAGAAAAGAGACCTTGAAGGAAGATCCTTCAAGGTTTTTAAAAATCCAGTCACTAGTGACTCCCTAATAAACGGACTCCCTTGTCTTTATCACTCAGTGTTTCGTAGAGTTGGATAATGCTTTGAGCGATTTCTTCAGAGTCTTGTGTTTGTTGATCCAGTGTTTTTCGTTTTGTCAAAGTAGAAAAAGTCAGCATAGCGGATTTTCAAAATGACGATTTTACCACTTTTTCTCATATTTTTTTGAAGACTAAGAGCGACTTTTTTTCTGAAAGGAGAGTTAGCTCTTTTTATATCTTCATCCAGACTTAGAATCTTACTGTAAGTTTTTTTCTTTACCAATAGACTTACGGATACGATTTGATTTAACGGGAGAATTATCAATACCTCGAGCTTTACGATAAAGGTCAAAACCGAGTCGTCCGAAACGATCAATGAGAGTGATTTCAGAAATCTCTAAAAGATCAGTACCCGTAAATACACCCATTTGATGGAGTTTTTCAACTGTTTTCTTTCCCACACCGTGGAATTTAGCGACATCCATTTGCTTGAGAAAATTTTCAGCTTCATCAGGAAGAATGACTGTCAAACCACGAGGCTTTTTGGTAGTCACTTGCCATTTTAGCCAAAAATTTATTGTATGATACACCGGCAGAAGCTGTTAGATCGGAATTCATTCCAGATATCCTGCTGAATTAATCGAGCAATTTTAACAGCGGACTTGATACCAAGCTTGTTTTCAGTTACATCTAGATAAGCTTCGTCGATACTCATGGGTTCAATTTTATCCGTATATCGTTTAAAAATAGATCGAATCTGTTGGCCAACAGTAGTATATTTTTCGTAGTTCCCAGAAATAAAAAAATAGCTTGAGGACAGCGTTCATAAGCTTCTTTGAACTCATAGCTGAGTGAATGCCGAATGCTCTGGCTTCATAACTACAGGTTGAAACAACACCCCTGACCACCTGTTTTTCCTAGGGTCGCTACCAATAATAACAGGTTTCCTTTAAGTTTAGGATTGTCACGAATTTCTACAGCAGCAAAAAAAGGCATCCATGTCAATATGGATAATTTTACGGGATAAATCATTCATCAGTGGAAATATGAGCATGTGATGACCTTTCTTTGGTAGATTTTCTAGCTATATTATAACCTTTTTTTCTGAAAAAATAGGAAAATAGGTAAATTATTTTTCAAAAACTATAATACAGTTTTAACAAAAATAACAACTGTATTATAAAAAGAAAGTGTCTAAAAAGTAGTGATTTTCACTTGTTGAAATCGTTTACTGTGTGTTATACTGAATACATGAATGTAACAGATGACTGTTACTAGAAAGATAAAAAGAGGACATTAACATGGTTGTTAAGACAGTTGTTGAAGCACAGGACATTTTTGACAAAAGCCTGGGAAGGCTTTTTAAAGGTGTTGACTGGAAAGAAAAAAAGCAAGTGTATCTCGCTTCGTACAAAGCTAAACTACACACCTTATGATGGAGATGAAAGCTTCCTTGCAGGACCAACAGAGCGTTCACTTCACATCAAAAAAATCGTAGAAGAAACTAAAGCACACTACGAAGAAACTCGTTTCCCAATGGATACTCGTCCAACTTCTATTGCTGATATTCCAGCTGGATTTCATCGACAAAGAAAAACGAATTGATTTTCGGTATCCAAAACGATGAACTCTTCAAATTGAACTTTTCATGCCAAAAAGGTGGTATCCGTATGGCTGAAACTACTTTGAGAGAAAACGGTTATGAGCCAGATCCAGCTGTTCACGAAATTTTCACTAAATACGTTACAACAGTAAACGATGGTATCTTCCGTGCATATACTTCTAACATTCTTCGTGCTCGTCACGCCCACACTGTAACTGGTCTTCCAGACTGCATACTCACGTGGACGTATCATTGGTGTTTATGCACGTCTTGCTCTTTACGGTGCAGACTTCTTGATGCAAGAAAAAGTGAATGATTGGAACTCAATCGAAGAAATCGATGAAGAAACAATCCGTCTTCGTGAAGAAATCAACCTTCAATATCAAAAGCATTACAAGAAGTTGTTCGTTTAGGGTGACCTTTACGGAGTTGACGTTCGTAAACCAGCGATGAACGTTAAAGAAGCTATCCAATGGGTAAACATTGCCTTCATGGCTGTCTGCCGTGTATCAACGGTGCAGCTACATCTCTAGGTCGTGTGCCAATCGTCTTGGATATCTACGCTGAACGTGACCTTGCTCGTGGTACATTTACTGAATCAGAAATCCAAGAATTTGTTGATGATTTCGTTATGAAACTTCGTACAGTTAAATTTGGTCGTACAAAAAGCTTATGACCAATTGTACTCAGGTGACCCAACCTTCATCACAACTTCTATGGCTGGTATGGGTAACGACGGTCGTCACCGTGTTACTAAGATGGACTACCGTTTCTTGAACACTCTTGACAACATCGGTAACTCTCCAGAACCAAACTTGACAGTTCTTTGGACTGACAAATTGCCATACAACTTCCGTCGCTACTGTATGCACATGAGCCACAAACACTCTTCAATCCAATACGAAGGTGTTACAACAATGGCTAAAGATGGATACGGTGAAATGAGCTGTATCTCATGTTGTGTGTCTCCACTTGACCCAGAAAAACGAAGAACAACGTCACAACATCCAGTACTTCGGTGCTCGCGTTAACGTTCTTAAAGCTCTTCTTACTGGTTTGAACGGTGGGTTATGACGATGTTCATAAAGACTACAAAGTATTTGATATCGAACCAATCCGTGACGAAGTTCTTGAATTCGAATCAGTTAAAGCAAACTTTCGAAAAAATCTCTTGACTGGTTGACTGACACTTACGTAGATGCTTTGAACATCATCCACTACATGACTGACAAGTACAACTACGAAGCTGTTCAAATGGCCTTCTTGCCAACTAAACAACGTGCTAACATGGGATTCGGTATCTGTGGATTTCGCTAACACTGTTGATACATTGTCAGCTATCAAGTACGCTACAGTTAAACCAATCCGTGACGAAAATGGCTACATCTACGATTACGAAACAATCGGTGAATACCCACGTTGGGGTGAAGATGACCCACGTTCAAACGAATTGGCAGAATGGTTGATCGAAGCTTACACAACTCGTCTACGTAGCCACAAACTTTACAAAGACGCAGAAGCTACTGTATCACTTTTGACAATCACATCTAACGTTGCTTACTCTAAACAAACTGGTAACTCACCAGTCCACAAAGGTGTATACCTCAACGAAGATGGTTCTGTGAACTTGTCTAAACTTGAATTCTTCTCACCAGGTGCTAACCCATCTAACAAAGCTAAAGGTGGATGGTTGCAAAACTTGAACTCACTTGCTAGCCTTGACTTTGGTTATGCAGCTGATGGTATCTCATTGACAACTCAAGTTTCACCACGTGCTCTTGGTAAAGACTCGTGACGAACAAGTTGATAACTTGGTAACAATCCTTGATGGTTACTTCGAAAAACGGTGGACAACACGTTAACTTGAACGTTATGGACTTGAACGATGTTTACGAAAAAGATCATGTCAGGTGAAGACGTAATCGTACGTATCTCTGGATACTGTGTAAACACTAAATACCCTCACTCCAGAACAAAAACTGAATTGACACAACGTGTCTTCCACGAAGTTCTTTCAATGGATGATGCATTGAGCTAAGATTTCATAAATAGTAAAATCAAAAACCAGTCACTCTGACTGGTTTTTTTGATATAAAAAAATTTTTAAAAAAAGTTAGTCAAATTTGGTCAAATATGTTGACTAAAACTGACCAAAGTGATATACTAAAGAACATAAGGATAATGAAAAGTCCTTAGAAAAACCTTGATTTTAAGATGATTGGTATATTTCTATCTTAAGATCAAAGTATGGGTAAAACCTAGAAAAAGAGGTACAAACCTATGAATAACATTAGTATTTTTTAGAAGTCCAATCGAAAAAAACCTGTATTGGATAAAGAAAAACCTGAAATTATACGTAGAGTAGCAAATAGCTAGTCTAAATTTTTTTTGAAACAAAGGTCAGAGAAAGTCAAATTATTTTTGACTAAATAAATTTGAAAACAAACGAGGTATGAAATATGAATAACAACTTTAATAACTTTAACAACATGGATGATTTATTTAACCAATTAATGGGTGGTATGCGTGGATATAGTTCAGAAAAACCGTCGTTACTTGATTAACGGTCGTGAAGTAACGCCTGAAGAATTCGCTATTTACCGTCAAACTGGTCAACTTCCAAGCGAAGGAAGTGAACAAGCTCAGTACGTTCAAGGTAAAGGTATGAAACAAGATGGGTATTCTTGCAAAAACTTGGGACGTAACTTAACAGCAGAAGCTCGTGAAGGTAAGTTGGATCCAGTTATTGGACGTAATAAAGAGATTCAAGAAACATCTGAAATTCTTTCTCGTCGTACTAAAGAATAATCCAGTTCTTGTCGGTGATGCTGGTGTTGGTAAAAACTGCAGTAGTAGAAGGATCTTGCCCAAGCTATTGTGAATGGTGACGTTCCAGCAGCTATCAAGAATAAAGAAATTATCTCTATTGATATTTCAGGTCTTGAAGCTGGTACGCAATACCGTGGTAGCTTTGAAGAAAAATATTCAAAAACTTGGTAAACGAGGTTAAAGAAGCTGGAAATATTATCCTCTTCTTCGATGAAATTCACCAAATCCTTGGTGCAGGTAGCACAGGGGATGGTCAAGGGATCTAAAGGTCTTGCGGATATCTTGAAACCAGCTCTTTCACGTGGTGAATTGACAGTAATTGGCGCGACAACTCAAGATGAATATCGTAATACCATCTTGAAAAACGCAGCCCTTGCTCGTCGTTTTAATGAAGTAAAAGTTAATGCTCCATCTGCTGAAGATACCTTCAAGATTCTTCAAGGTATTCGAGATCTATATCAACAACACCACAATGTTATTTTGCCAGATGAAGTCTTGAAAGCTGCCGTTGATTACTCTGTTCAATACATTCCACAACGTAGCTTGCCTGATAAGGCTATTGATCTTGTGGATGTGACAGCTGCTCACTTGGCAGCACAACACCCAGTGACAGATGTACATGCAGTTGAGCACGAAATTCAAGCGGAAAAAACTAAACAAGAAGAAGCTGCGGCTAAAGAAGATTATGAAGCAGCTTTAAATGCAAAAGTCCGTATCGAAGAGCTTGAAAAGCAAATTGCTAACCATACGGAAGACCATAAAGTAACAGCAACAATCAATGATGTGGCTGAATCTGTAGAACGTATGACTGGTATTCCAGTGTCACAAATGGGTGCAACTGATATCGAACGTTTGAAAGATATGGGTCACCGTTTGCAAACCAAAGTTATTGGTCAAGATAAGGCTGTTGAAGCAGTAGCAAAAGCTATCCGTCGTAACCGTGCTGGTTTTGATGAAGGTAACCGTCCAATCGGTAGCTTCCTCTTCGTAGGTCCTACTGGTGTTGGGAAGACTGAGTTGGCTAAACAATTGGCCCTTGATATGTTCGGTACCAAAGATGCCATCATACGTTTGGATATGTCAGAATACAGCGATCGTACGGCCGTATCTAAGTTGATTGGTACAACTGCAGGTTATGTTGGTTATGATGACAACAACAATACCTTGACTGAACGTGTTCGTCGTAATCCATACTCAATTGTCCTTCTTGATGAGATTGAAAAGGCTGACCCTCAAGTCATCACCCTTCTCCTCCAAGTCTTGGATGATGGTCGTTTGACAGATGGTCAAGGTAACACTGTCAACTTCAAGAATACTGTGATTATCGCAACTTCAAACGCTGGCTTTGGTTATGAAGCGAACTTGACAGAAGATGCGGACAAACCAGAACTCATGGATCGTTTGAAACCTTACTTCCGTCCAGAATTCCTCAACCGTTTCAATGCTGTCATCGAATTCTCACACTTGAGCAAGCAAGACCTTTCTAAGATTGTTGACTTGATGTTAGCAGAAGTGAACAAAACTCTTGCGAAGAAAGATATCGACTTGACAGTGAGCGATGCTGCCAAAGAATACATGACTGAGGAAGGCTACGATGAGGTTATGGGTGTTCGTCCACTCCGTCGTGTGGTTGAACAACAAATCCGAGATAAAGTGACAGATTTCCACTTAGATAATCTTGATGCTAAACATCTAGAAGCTGACATGGAAGATGGTGTTTTGGTCATTCGTGAAAAAGCCTAAATCAAGATTTTGAAAATAAAAAAAGGAACCAGTTCAAAAGCTGGTTTCTTTTTTTATTATTAGATAATATGACGTTCAAAGGCATCGTCTGAGATTCCTTGTTGGAGAATTAATTTTGCCCATTCTTTAGCCGAGAAGAGGCTGTGATCCTTGTAGTTTCCGCAAGATTCAATGGTTGTTCCTGGGACATCTTCCCAAGTTGTTGTTTCAGCGATTTCCTTCAGTGAATCCTTGATGACAGCTGCGATTTCAGCGCTAGAATGACGTCCCCACATAATCATATGGAAGCCTGTACGACAACCAAATGGTGAACAATCAATCATACCGTCGATGCGAGTACGGATAAGCTTAGCCAATAGGTGCTCGATTGTATGAAGTCCAGCAGTAGGGATAGAGTCCTCATTTGGTTGAACCAAGCGGATATCAAAGTTAGAAATGATATCTCCTTTCGGTCCAGTCTCTTCTCCAATCAATCGGACATAAGGAGCTTTTACAATCGTATGGTCTAGTTCAAAACTTTCAACAATAACTTCTTTTTGACATGGGTATTTCTTTCAACTTTCTTCTTTCATTATATCATAAAGCTAAGCTATGATACCTTTAGAAACTAATAAAAACCCCATTCAATTATGAATGGGGGAAATTAATTACAGACTAACTAATCGAATTTAGTCTTTTGAACGTTTTATCACTGCGAGACCAAGTAGTGAAAGGAGTCCTAAACCAGCAAGAGAAAGTGATGATTGATTAGAACCAGTATTAGGAAGAACCTTAGTAGGGGCTTGGTGGTTTGAAGCTGGTTTACTATCTTTCTTAACTGTTGAAGGAGCAATTTTTGTTTTAGCAGTAAGATTCGTCAACTCAGCCTTATTTTCACCATTTTCTAGAATCGGAGATGATGACTTCTCTTTTTCAAGAATAGCAAAGGCTGCTAACAAACCTTCTAATTTTGCTGCTTCAATTTTGTATATTTCTTCTTTTGCGACTAAATCTGCTTTAGCAACTTTAAGAGCTTGTTTAGCTTCTATAAGAAGGGCTGGTGCATTTTTGAGACGAGATAAGTAGTCTTTAGCATCTTGAAGAGCCTTTTTAGCCTCAGCAAGAGAAGCTTCAGCTTTAGCAACTTTAGTTTGGGCTGCCATTGTTTTAGCTTTTAAAAGAGTCAGTTTTTCAGTTGCCTTATCAAGATTAGCTTGTGCTGATTTTTGTGAAGCCTCTTTAGCCTTAAGAGCATCCTTAGCTTGAGTTAGAGCTGCAAGTTTTAGTTTAGTATCTTCGGATAGAGAGTCTTTACTTTGTTTTAGGGCTTTTTGATAAGCTTTTTCTGCATGAGCTACTTGATCCGTAGCTGTTTTAACAACCTGGCGTAGTAGTGGAGCTGCTTCATTTTTATTTTTAGCAATCTTCAAATCACGTTGAGCAGTTTCCAGTTTTGCTTGAGAAGCTGCCAAGTCCTTACGGGATGCATCAGCATCTTTTGAAGCCGTATTTGGATTAATCAAAGCTGGAGTAATCTTAGAATAGTCTTTAATATCATTGTCGTAGTTGTTGAAAAGAAGGATATTTACGCGGTTGATAATACCGTTGTTACTGTAGCTAACTGCTAGAAAGGCTCCTTTTTTATGAATATCCAAGCTACCAACAGTTTTTTGAGCATAGATTGTAGATCTTGAACGATCACCTACGCTATCGCCTAAGTCAAATAGTTGGAATTTAATATTGTTATAAATAGCTTGTTTCAAGTAGTCTACAGAAACTTTTTCTTGGCTTGCTAGGGTTGGAGAGAACCCAAGTTGGTTAAGTCCGGTTGGACGGTAGCCAAACTTATCAAGTCCGTGTTTAGTTACAACACTACTTGGAGTTCCAACTGTTGAAGTAATTGGATCCTTAGCTTGGTATTTGTATTTTTCTTCACGGGCAACTTGAGCAAGAGCTGCAGCATAGTCCATACTGTTTTGGGTCACTGTTACTGGACTAGTTCCTGCTTGTTTACGAATCTGATTGATTAAGTCTTGAGTGTAGAAGTTGAGCTCTAGAATGACATCCTTTGGAATAGAATTAATGTCATAGATGCGTTCAGCATCTTTTTTGCTACTGATATAGTTGTTTGTTGTTTTTAATACACTAGCTTCTTTATAAAGGACTTCTTTAGCTTCATCTGTTAACTGAGAGGAGCTTCCACTTCTTATAGATTTTACAGCTTTGATGTAATTTTGTGATAGGGTAAATGTGTTTTGGACTTGATCTTGTGAAGAAACTTTTTTCTGTTTCTCTTTGATTTCTGCTTGTGCAACCTTGATCTCAGCTTCAGCTTTGTCGATGGCAGACTGGCGTTTTGCATCAGCAACTTCAGCTTGCTTCAATTCTTCTTCGTGGGTCAGTCAAACGTTTTTTTGGGCTTTATCTAACTCTTCTTTAGCTTTTTGAACTTTTTCATCGGCAGGTTTGCTATCAAGTCCTTTTTGAGCCGCTTCGACGGATTTTTTGGCAGTTTCTGTTTCAGATTTGGCAGATTCTAATTTATTTTGTTCTTCTTTAACAAGCTCTTGCTGATCCATTTCAGCTTTCTTGGCTGCCTCAAGAGATGCTTTCTCTTGCTCTACAGTTTTTTTAGCTGGAGCAACTTGTTTTTGGGCATCGGTCACAGATGATTGGGCTTTAGCAATAGTTGCTTCGCTCGTGTCAATAGAATCTTTCTGGGCTTCAGCCAATTTTTCTTCAGCCTTAGCTTTATTGTTAGAAGCTTTATTTAGATTTTCTTTAGCTTTGGCGACAAGTTCAGTTTGTTGTTTAACCGTTTCTTTAGTAACAGAAGCTTTGTTATCTTTAGTAGAAAGTGTTTTGCTTTCTACTGGTGTAGTATCCGCATTTACAGTGCTTACTATTCCTGTACTTGCTAGAAGCGCGGCACCGATAATGAATTGTTTTTTTGAATTTTTTTCATGAAAATAATTCCTCCTATAATTTATATTATAACTTTAAATATAGTTACAATGTCAACCAAATAAGGTTTTGCATTAGGGTTTTAAATACGCTAAAAAAATCTACTCTAAATCGAAAAAAATTTAGGACAAGCAAGATAGCTAAAATGACTCTCGGATAGGTTAAAAAAATCATTAGAAAATCTATGCTAACATACATAAAAGTGACAATCAAAAAAACATTCAATTCAATAAGTTTTGAAAAATTCTGAAAATTGTATTGACACATGGCTGAAAAAAAGGGACTATAATGTATAAAAAAAGTCAAAAAAAGGAGTTTATTATGAAATTTTCAAAAGTAATGGCCCTAGCAGGAGTGACTCTGTTAGCGTCAGGTGTTTTGGCAGCTTGTTCAGGTTCAGGATCTAGTGCAAAAGGTGAGAAAAACTTTTTCTTACGTTTATGAAACAGATCCCAGACAGCCTCAACTATTTGACAACTGGTAAAGGCTGCAGTTGCTAATATCACAAGTAATGTTGTTGACGGTTTGATGGAGAAATGACCGCTACGGGAAACTTTCGTGCCATCTATGGCAGAAGACTGGTCAGTATCTCAAGATGGTTTGACTTACACTTATACAATCCGTAAAGATGCTAAAGTGGTACACTTCTGAAGGTGAAGAGTATGCACCTGTGAAAGCTCAAGACTTTGTAACAGGGTCTTAAATATGCAGCTGATAATAAGTCAGAAGCCCTTTATCTCGTTCAAGAATCCATTAAAGGGTCTTGACGCTTATGTCAAAGGTGAAAGTAAAAGACTTTTCTGAAGTTGGAATCAAAGGCAATTGATGATCAGACGGTTCAATACACTTTGAACAAACCAGAAAGCTTCTGGAACTCTAAAGACAACCATGGGTGTTCTTGCACCAGTCAATGAAGAATTCCTTACTTCAAAAGGAAGTGACTTTTGCTAAAGCAACTGATCCAAGCAGTATCCTTTATAACGGTCCTTTCTTGTTGAAATCATTGGTAGCTAAATCTTCAGTAGAATTTGAAAAAGAATCCAAACTACTGGGATAAGGACAATGTTCATATTGATAAAGTAAAACTATCATTCTGGGATGGTCAAGATACAAAGCAAACTTGCAGACACCTTTAAGGATGGTGGGCTTTCTCAATGGCTCGTCTCTTCCCAACAAGTGCAGGATATCCTGAACTTGAAAAAGAGTTTAAAGACAACATCGTTTATACACCACAAGATTCTTCAACTTTACTTAGTTGGTACCAATATTGATCGTCAGTCTTATAAATACACTTCTAAGACTACAGATGAGCAGAAGACATCAACTAAAAAAGCTCTCCTAAACAAAGACTTCCGTCAAGCCATTGCCTTTGGTTTTGATAGAACAGCTTATGCTTCTCAAAGTCAATGGAGAAAGTGGAGCAAGCAAAACTTCTTCGTAACTTGTTTGTACCACCAACATTTGTTCAAGCAGATGGTAAAAAAACTTTGGTGAATTAGTTAAAGGAAAAAAATTGGTAACCTATGGTGATGAGTGGAAAGATGTTAATCTAGATGACGCTCAAGACGGTCTTTACAATCCTGAAAAAGCAAAAGCAGAATTTGCTAAAGCTAAGGCAGCTCTCCAAGCTGAAGGTGTTCAATTCCCAATCCACTTGGATATGCCAGTTGACCAAACAAGTACTACTAAAAGTACAACGTGTTCAATCATTGAAACAATCACTTGAAGCAACATTAGGAACTGACAACGTAGTTGTTGATATCCAACAACTTCAAAAAGATGAAGTTCTCAATGTTACCTACTATGCTGAGTCAGCTGCTGGAGAAGATTGGGATCTTTCAGATAACGTTGGTTGGACTCCAGACTATAACGACCCATCTACTTACCTTGATATCATCAAACCATCAGTCGGTGAAAATACTAAGACTTACCTAGGATTTGATTCAGGTACAAACAACGCTGCTGCCAAACAAGTTGGTTTGGAAGATTACGAAAAGATGGTTGTTGAAGCCGGAAACGAAAACACTGACGTTTCAAAACGTTATGATAAATATGCCGCAGCTCAAGCTTGGTTGACAGATAGTGCTTTGATTATCCCAACAACTTCTCAAACTGGACGTCCAATGTTGTCTAAGATGGTGCCATACACTCTTCCATTTGCTTACTCAGGTAACAAGGGAACAAGTGAAGCCCTCTTGTACAAATACCTTGAACTTCAAGATAAACCAGTAACTGCTGATGAATATCAAAAAGCTCAAGATAAATGGAAGAAAGAAAAAGAAGAATCTAATAAAAAAAGCGCAAGAAGATCTTGCAAAACATGTAAAATAAAATAAAAAAAGTGGAGTTAGTGATTAACTCCACTTTTTTACAATGACAAATTATAAGAATAAGTGCGACATTTACTCGAATTCATCCTCTAGAGCCTCACAAACAGTTCATGTATACTAAACATTTTCGTGGTCTGTGATTGATATCGTATAAGCCCTTATTCAAAGCTTCATCTTGATTAGCCCTGCGGTCCTACTGTTCCTGTGCTAAGACTGCGGAATAACCATTTTGGCACCGTCTTAACTCTCTTGAAATAGTAGACTTATGGACACCAGTTTCACTTGCAATTTGGCAAGGCTTCAAAACTAAATCCAAGTAAGTTTCTATCTTTATTCGGTCGGATATGGTAAGATGGGAGTGGCTCATAGTTTTTCCTCGGGGGCTGTTTGTATGGTTACTTACAGTTTACACCAATGAAACGCGATGAGTTTTTTTATTGCACTATATTTTACAATTTATCCAATACAAAACCTAGGAAACATCTTCCTAGGTCTTTTAAGATTATTGTTGTCCTTGAGGGATTTGGATTTTGTTGAGGATTTTGATTTGTATTTGGAACAGTTTGGTTTTGTCCATTATTTGGGCTAGTAGTTTCAGCTACTGTCGTTTGATTTTCTGTTGTAGTGTGTACTATTTCTGTAGTTGCTTGTTGAGTTGTTTGATTTGTCCAATTGCTACGAGTTCCGTTTTTGAAGACGTATTCGCCATTACGATACAAGCCTTCAGGCATTGTCCAATCACCTGGGATGATCATTCTTCTGATAAGTATTCCATCATTGAGCGGTAGATGTTGGCCGCTACTCTAAATCCATCTCCTTCGATTGGAGTGAGGCGATTTGAATAACCTGTCCAAACAGCCATTGAATATTTGCGGGTATATCCTACAAACATTTCATCAGGTGCGACATAATCGTATCTCTTAATGTAATTTTCAATTTCATCATCTGTATAGTTAGATGTCCCCGTCTTACCTGCTTGAGGTAACCAAGACATATAGGCGCCACGACCAGTTCCGTAGGTTAATACGGTTTTCATCATTTCTGTCATCATGTAGGCTGTAGTTTCCTTCATGGCGCGTGAACCTGGGTCAGAGAATTCTTTTGAAGTTCCGTCACTAAAGACAACTTTGTTGATATACATTGGTTTGTGGTAGATACCACCGTTGGCAAAGGCAGCATAGGCAGCAGCCATTTTTTCACTACTTGCTCCGTACTGTTTATGGGATTCAACTGTATTGCTTGAAATAGCATTGGCATAAACCATGTTAGGATAATCAATGCCTAAACCATTTAAGAAGGTCTTAGCCTTGTTTAATCCAACTTTTTCAAGCGTTTCAACCGCAGGTACGTTACGAGATTGTTGAATTGCATACTGGAGAGTAATATTTCCGTAGTAACTCTTATCCCAATTATAGACAGGGGTATCTGTTCCAGGATAGTTATAGGGAATATCGGGGATAATAGCAGCAGTTGAGTCGTAAATTCCATACTCAAGTGCAGGTGCATAGTCTGTGATAGGTTTCATCGTAGAACCCCAGTCACGATTTGTCTCAACAGCTTGGTTGAGACCGAAGGATACATTACTTGATTGGTGTCTTGAACCAAGCTGGGCGATAACCTTACCATTTGAAACATCTACAATAGTAGAAGCAGCTTGAATTTCATCGTCGGGGTAGTGCACATACTCATCGGTATTGTAAATATCCCAGAGTCGTTTTTGAACGTCTTGGTTCACGTTGGTGTAGACATCCATTCCAGTGGTTAAAAGGTTGTAACCTGTCTCTGTTTCAACTTGTTCAATTACTTCTTTGAGGTAGTTGTCCAAGTAAGGAGGGTAGGTATTACTTCCTTTGAGGCTTTGTAAACCATCAGTGATAGGTGTATTTATTGCCGTTTCATATTGTTCAGAAGTTAGATAGCCTTGCTTTTGCATCTCTGATAGGACTAGATTACGACGTTCAGTTGCTTCCTCTGGATGAGAATAAGGATCGTATTGATTAGGAGCTTGTGGCATTCCGGCTAGAAGAGCAAGTTGTGGAATTGATAGGTCTTTTAAATCTTTACCATAGTAACTTTGAGCTGCAGTCTGCATACCATAGTTACCATTTGACATGTATACCTTATTGATGTAATATGTCAAAATTTCTTGTTTGGTTGCAGTTCTTTCTAACTGAATAGCTAGCCAAGCTTCTTGGGCCTTGCGTGAGATTGTTTGGTCTGACGATGATGTTGAAAAGTAAGTCAATTTAATCAACTGTTGCGTCAAGGTTGAACCACCTTGTAGGCCATTGCTTCGGAGATTTCGTAAGAAGGCTCCCATGATACGGATGCTATCGATCCCCTCTGTGGTTGAAAAAACGATGGTCTTCAATAGAGACGATTGCATTCACAAGATCTGTAGGGATTTCATCGCTATGAGCATTGACACGACGCTCGGCACCTAAGTCAGCAATCAATTCATTTTTACTGTCGTAAATTTTACTTGAAGTGGTTGCGACTAGTTTGCTTTCCGAAAGTTCAGGTGCTTTAGATGCATAGTAGAAGAAGACACTTCCACCAATCAGTATCGAAGCGATAAAGACTGCTAAGAATCCAATTCCTAGATATTTGGCAATGCGCCAGAAAAGTTGTTTATTCATATTGTTTTACCACCTAGTAAATGTTGTTTGACGATATCGAGATAAGGTATTTGAGGAAAGGCTTGTTGTTCAATCACATAACCGTGCTCTCGAATATAATCAAGCGGCATTGATTTTTTTCCCATATCCTGACGATAAAAACGGATGAGGTCAATTGCCGGTAATAAATACGTTTCCTGATAAGAAGAAAAATGGATTAGGACGAAGCAAATTCCTTTTTGTTCAAGGACCTGTTCCATATGCTGAATCTGATGAGAATGAAAGTTCTTCATCGGAAAAGCCTTTTTTTGTTTAGTTTCCTTGGCTTCGAAAATCGATATAAAATCCTTCATAAACACCCGAGTAGTCAGTTGTTGATGCCTGTCTAAAATAGGCTTCGACAATTTTAGCTCTACTTCGTTGCGGATAGTCGACTCGAACAATCTGAATCGGGGTTGGCTTTTTATGAATGACTGCCATTCCATATGAGAGATAGTAGTCGTTCGTAGCGTTAATCATCTTTTCAAAACTCATCCCCCGATTTGCAAAATTTTTAGTTTGAGGAAGGGAAGTTTTGCTTGGTTTAGATGAAAGTTTATGCGGATAGTTGACCATAATCCTCCTTATTGGTACAATGATATCACTCTATTATACCACAAAGGTCTTCAGAAAGGGTGAAAAAATGCATACAGCCTTGGTTTTAGGATACTCCGCTTTTGATTTAGGATTATTAAATGAAAAGGATATTCGTTTAAAAATCATCAAAAAAGCTATCCGTAGAGATTTGGAAAGATTGGCTGAAGAAGGACTTGAAATGGCTAGTGTTTACAGGGTTCTCTTGGTTTTGAACATTGGGTTTTAGAAGTTGCTAAGGAGATGAAAGATGACTATGGATTTCAACTAGCGACTATTTTTGACTTTGAAACACATGGATCAAATTGGAATGAGGCTAACAAGGTCAAACTTGGTGATTTTAAACAGGTCGATTTTGTCAAGTATGCCTACCCCTCTTATGAACATAAAGGACAATTGAGAGATTACCAGCTTTTTTTGCTTGAAAATACAGATGGTGCCTATCTTTTTTATGACGAAGAAAATGAAACAAAACTGAGATTTTTTTACGAACTGATGAAAAAGAAAGACAACTATATTACAAAAAGATTAACATTTGAGGATTTAAACGAAATAGCCGAAAATTTTTCCGAAAATTGAGGCTTTTGACCTTGCTTTTTGTTTGCCTTTTTTTATATAATAATACTAGTAACTGAGAATGGAGAGAGACATGGCAAGTATTATTTTTACAGCAAAGGATATTTTTGAGCAGGATTTCGGAAGAGAAGTACGTGGATACAGTAAAGCAGAGGTAGATGAATTCTTAGATGACGTTATCAAGGATTATGAAACCTATGCAGCGTTGGTTAAATCATTGCGCTTGGAAGTCGCAGAATTGAAAGAACAATTGGCGAACAAACCTCAGGTGGCACCTGTATCTGTAACGTCTGAGCCTGCTGAGCTTGGAAGTACGACTTCTATGACTAACTTTGATATCTTGAAACGCTTGAATCGTCTTGAAAAAGAAGTATTTGGCAAACAAATCGTAGAAAATTCTGATTTCTAAGAATCATACAGTTGTGCAATTTTTGGATAATCGCGTGAAAAGTTTATCTTTTTATGAGGAAAGTCCATGCTAGCACAGGCTGTGATGCCTGTAGTGTTTGTGCTAGGTGAAACCATAAGCCTAGGGACGAGAAATCGTTACGGCGAGTGAATAGACTAAGTTTTCGGATATGTTTTAGTAGCTCTGAAAGTGCCACAGTGACGAAGTCTCTCTGGAAACAGAGAGAGTGGAACGCGGTAAACCCCTCAAGCTAGCAACCCAAATTTTGGTCGGGGCATGGAGTGCGCGGAAACGAACGTAGTACTCTGACTGCTAGCAGCTTCTAGCTGTTAGTGGTAGACAGATGATTATCGAAAGAAGTGGTCCTAGTCACTTCTGGAACAAAACATGGCTTATAGAAAATTGCATATAGGTTGGGGCTGAGAAATTTTCTCAACCTCATTTTTTAAAGGTGAACAAGAGAAAGGTCTTTAAAGACTGACATGAAACAAACATTTAACTTAATAGCGACTGCTGCAGCGGGCTTAGAGGCTGTCGTTGGATGTGAGGTGCGAGACCTTGGTTATGATTGCCAGGTTGAAAATGGGCGTGTCCGCTTCCAAGGAGATGTGAAAGGCAATCATTGAAACCAATCTGTGGCTACGAGCTGCAGATAGCATTAAGATTGTTGTTGGGAACTTTTTCCAGCTAAAAACATTTTGAAGAACTCTTTTCAAGGAGTTTTTGCCTTAGATTGGGAAAACTATCTACCACTTGGAGCGCGTTTCCCAATCTCTAAGGCTAAGTGTGTTAAATCAAAACTTCATAATGAACCGAGTGTCCAAGCCATTTCAAAAAAGGCTGTTGTCAAGAGGTTGCAGAAACATTATGCTCGACCAGAAGGTGTTCCGCTGATGGAAAATGGTCCGGAGTTTAAAATCGAGGTTTCAATTCTTAAAGATGTGGCGACAGTTCTGATTGATACAAGTGGCTCTAGTCTTTTCAAACGCGGGTATCGTACTGAAAAAGGTGGTGCTCCTATTAAAGAGAACATGGCGGCAGCAATACTGCAATTATCAAACTGGTATCCAGATAAACCACTGATTGATCCAACCTGTGGTTCTGGAACCTTCTGTATCGAAGCGGCTATGATTGCCCGCAATATGGCACCAGGCTTGCGTCGTTCCTTTGCTTTTGAGGATTGGAACTGGGTTTAGTGACCGTTTGATTCAGGAAGTCCGCACAGAGGCTACTAAGGAAATAAATCGCGAGATTGAACTTGACATCATGGGTTGTGACATTGATGGACGTATGGTTGAAATTGCTAAGGCAAATGCTCAGGCAGCGGGAGTATCTAATGATATTCTATTTAAGCAAATGCGTGTGCAGGATTTGCGTTCAGATAAGATTAATGGCGTGATTATCTCCAATCCTCCTTATGGAGAACGTTTATCCGATGACGCTGGAGTCACTAAGCTCTATGCTGAAATGGGAGAGGTATTTGCTCCTCTGAAAACTTGGAGTAAATTTATTCTGACTAGTGATGAGGCTTTTGAGAGCAAGTATGGTAGTCAGGCAGATAAAAAGCGAAAACTATATAATGGTACTCTAAAGGTTGATTTGTATCAATATTTTGGGCAACGTGTAAAAAGACAAGATGTCAAAACGGAAAGGAAAGCAGATGAGTAAGAAAGACAATAATCGTAATAACGAAATAGAACAAGAAGCACAATTGAAATTTGAAGAGGCTAAGGATTTAACGGTTGGTCAAGTTGTTCGTAAGAAAGAAGAAATTGAAGCTGGAGTAACTTCAGATGATACAATTTTAGATAAATACATTAAACAGCATCGTGATGAAATCGAGATTGAAAAGTTTGAAAATTTGCAAGCGAAAAAAAATCAGCCAACTCAAAGCTTGGATGATATGATTCAGGAAGTGAGAGAAGCTACTGAACAAGAAAATGTGTTAAGTTCGGAAGAGGAAGCAATTGCTCTTGCACTAGCCACAGAGACAACTGAAATTGTTGCTCAAGAAGCTGATGAAGAGGAAACGAGAGTTCTCGAGCAACCTTTTAAGGATGAATTGGAAGCTGTTGAAAAGGCTCAAGTCGATTCTTCTCAAGTGTCAGTAGTTGATGAGGAAAATGAAGAACAACTGCAACCCTTGTCTCGTTCTGCTCAAGCAGATGATGAACCACAAAATAAAAAGAAATGGGTAATTTTGTCAGCTATTATTTTGCTATTCCTCTTGATTTTTGCAGGTGGCTATTACGTTTATCGTCAGATTGCGCGTTCTTCTCAAGAACTTCAAACTAAGGCTGCAGATTCAGGATTGGTAAGCAAACAGTCGGTCTATGAACAATTTAATACGCTCTACGACACGTTTTATACTGATGAAAACAAAACAGCTCTTAAAAATAGCCAGTTTGGTCAACTAAATCAATTGAAAGAACTTCTAGATAAACTTGAAGGAGCGAGAGAACAGACTCTAGCCAAATCAAAATATGATAGCCTAGAAACCCAAATAAAGGCTATCCAAGAAGTGAACTCTCAATTTGAAACTCCAGCTATTACAGATGGTGTCTTGGATACAAACGCAAAAATTAAAGCGGATGCGAAATTTACAGATGTCAAGACTGGTAATACTGAAATTGATAAACTACTAGATAAAGCAATCAGCCTTGGTAAGAGTCAATTAGCTAGTACGACAATGGACTCAACAACAGCATCGACAAAAGCAGCGAGCCAGGAAGCGTCAAGCCCAACGACAGAAAGCAGTCCATCTACTTCAACAAACGAGACTGCTGCATCTACAAATGCTGGATTGTCGAGCGAAGGTGTTAATTTGCAAAGAAGCGCTAGCCGAGTGCCGTACAATCAATCAGCTGTAAATGATAGCAGTAATCCTGCCTGGACCTTTGCAGATGGTGTTCTTGAACAGATCCTCGAGACATCTCGTGCGCGTGGATATATCACTGGAAACCAATATATCTTGGAACCTGTAAATATCGTTAATGGAAATGGATATTACAATCTTTACAAACCAGATGGAACTTATCTCTTCACTCTAAACTGTAAGACAGGTTACTTTGTAGGGAACGGTTCTGGCCATGCGGATGATTTGGACTACTAGTCAATTGTTATAAAATTCTTTCTTTTCACAGATAAACATGATAAAATAAAACATATTAAATAAGAGGAGTGTCACATGACAAAAGCTAACTTTGGTGTCGTGGGTATGGCCGTAATGGGTCGTAACCTTGCCCTTAATATTGAATCTCGTGGATACACAGTTGCTATCTATAACCGTAGTAAAAGAAAAAAACAGAAGATGTGATTGCTTGCCATCCCTGAAAAAGAACTTTGTGCCAAGCTATGATATCGAAAGCTTCGTAAACTCAATCGAAAAAAACCACGTCGTATCATGCTTATGGTTCAAGCAGGACCTGGTACAGATGCAACCATCCAAGCCCTTCTTCCACACTTGGATAAAGGTGATATCTTGATCGACGGAGGAAACACTTTCTACAAAGATACTATCCGTCGTAATGAAGAATTGGCGAACTCAGGTATCAACTTTATCGGTACAGGTGTTTCTGGTGGTGAAAAAGGTGCCCTTGAAGGTCCTTCTATCATGCCTGGTGGACAAAAAGAAGCTTATGACTTGGTAGCAGATGTTCTTGAAGAAATCTCTGCAAAAGCACCAGAAGATGGGAAACCATGTGTGACTTACATCGGTCCTGATGGAGCTGGTCACTACGTGAAAATGGTCCACAACGGGTATCGAGTACGGTGATATGCAATTGATCGCAGAAAGCTATGACTTGATGCAACACTTGCTTGGCCTTTCAGCAGAAGACATGGCTGAAATCTTTACTGAGTGGAACAAAGGCGAATTGGACAGCTACTTGATCGAAATCACTGCGGATATCTTGAGCCGTAAAGACGATGAAGGTCAAGATGGACCAATCGTTGATTATATCTTGGATGCTGCAGGAAACAAGGGAACTGGTAAATGGACTAGCCAATCAGCTCTTGACCTTGGTGTGCCATTGTCACTCATCACTGAGTCAGTATTTGCACGTTACATCTCAACTTACAAAGAAGAACGTGTACACGCTAGCAAGGTGCTTCCAAAACCAGCTGCTTTCAAATTTGAAGGAGACAAGGCTGAGTTGATTGAAAAAGATCCGTCAAGCCCTTTACTTCTCAAAAATCATCTCTTACGCACAAGGTTTTGCGCAATTGCGTGTAGCTTCTAAAGAAAACAACTGGAACTTGCCATTTGCAGACATCGCATCTATCTGGCGCGATGGATGTATCATCCGTTCTCGTTTCTTGCAAAAGATCACAGATGCTTACAACCGTGATGCAGATCTTGCTAACCTTCTTTTGGATGAGTACTTCTTGGATGTAACAGCTAAGTACCAACAATCTGTTCGTGATATCGTAGCTCTTGCTGTTCAAGCAGGTGTACCAGTACCAACCTTCTCAGCTGCCATCACTTACTTTGATAGCTACCGTTCAGCTGACCTTCCAGCGAACTTGATCCAAGCACAACGTGATTACTTTGGTGCCCACACATACCAACGTAAAGACAAAGAAGGAACATTCCACTACTCTTGGTATGACGAAAAATAAGTAGGTCAGCCATGGGGAAACGGATTTTATTACTTGAGAAAGAAAGAAATCTAGCTCATTTTTTAAGTCTGGAACTCCAAAAAGAGCAATACCGAGTTGATCAGGTAGAAGAGGGACAAAAAGCCCTCTCCATGGCTCTTCAGACAGACTATGACTTGATTTTACTGAATGCTCATCTAGGGGATATGACAGCCCAGGATTTTGCAGAACAGTTGAGTCGGACTAAGCCAGCTTCGGTTATCATGGTCTTGGACCATCGAGAAGAATTGCAAGACCAACTTGAAACAATCCAGCGTTTCGCTGTTTCATATATCTACAAGCCAGTCATTATTGATGATTTGGTGGCTCGTATTGCAGCAATTTTCCGAGGTCGGGATTTTATCGACCAACACTGTAGTCAAATGAAGGTTCCGACATCCTATCGCAATCTGCGTTTGGACGTAGAACAACATACGGTCTATCGTGGTGAGGAAATGATTGCCCTCACACGTCGTGAATATGACCTTTTGGCTACCCTTATGGGAAGCAAGAAAGTTTTAACTCGAGAGCAGTTGCTGGAAAGTGTTTGGAAGTATGAAAGTGCGACCGAAACCAATATCGTGGATGTTTATATCCGTTATCTACGTAGCAAGCTTGACGTAAAAGGTCAAAAAAGCTATATCAAAACTGTGCGTGGTGTTGGTTACACCATGCAGGAATAGAAAAAGCAGTTTTAGCAGTTAGTCGTAACTGCTTTTATAAGTACTCTTTTAACAAGTTCAAACTCGTTTTGTAAAGGTTGAAATCATGATAAGTATATTTTTTATCTCGGTGAAAGCTGAAAGGAAACAATCGCTTTTTGTGAAAAATATAATAAAAATAGAAAGGAATAAAGTTCTAAAAATTTTATCTAGAAAACAGACGCTTTTTCGTCTGATAGTAGGATTAAAATGACAAAAGAAGTTGGTGTCGGTCAGGCACATAGTAAGATTATTTTAATCGGAGAGCATGCGGTGGTTTATGGCTATCCTGCCATCTCTTTGCCTCTTTTAGAGGTTGAAGTGACTTGTCGGGTGGTTCCAGCAGCGACACCATGGCGTCTTTTTGAAGAGGACACCTTGTCCATGGCAGTTTATGCTTCTCTCGAGTATCTAAATATCACAGATGCTTGCATCCGTTGTCAAATTGACTCGGCTATTCCAGAAAAACGGGGGATGGGATCTTCAGCAGCCATAAGTATTGCGGCCATTCGTGCAGTATTTGATTATTACCAAGCAGAACTTCCGCATGATGTGTTAGAAATTTTGGTCAATCGAGCTGAAATGATTGCCCATATGAATCCTAGTGGTTTGGATGCTAAGACCTGTCTTAGTGACCAGCCTATTCGTTTTATCAAGAATGTTGGTTTTGAAGAACTAGCCATGGACTTGTCAGCTTATCTGGTCATTGCAGATACAGGAGTCTATGGACACACTCGTGAAGCTATTCAAGTTGTAGAGAGCAAGGGCAAGGATGCCTTACCTTTCTTGCATGCGCTAGGAGAGTTGACCCAAGAAGCAGAAGAAGCAATAAAAACAAAAGATGCCGTGAAGCTAGGAGAAATTCTAACCAAAGCTCATGGAAATCTAAAAGAAATCGGAGTTAGTAGCCCTGAGGCGGATGCCTTGGTTGAAACTGCTCTTGAACATGGAGCTTTAGGTGCTAAGATGAGTGGTGGTGGCCTAGGTGGCTGTATCATTGCCTTAGTTGCTAATGCAAACGAAGCACATGAACTAACAGAAAGATTAGAAGAGAAAGGAGCTGTTCAGACATGGATCGAAAGCCTGTAACAGTACGTTCCTATGCCAATATTGCTATTATCAAATATTGGGGTAAGAAAAGAAAGAAAAAGAGATGGTTCCTGCGACTAGCAGTATCTCTCTGACTTTAGAAAAATATGTATACGGAGACGACACTTTCACCTTTGCCAGCAGATGCTAGGGCAGATGAGTTTTACATCAATGGTCAGTTGCAAAATGAAGCTGAACATAAAAAGATGAGTAAAATCATTGACCGCTATCGTCCTGAAGGAGCAGGGTTTTGTTCGTATCGATACCAAGAACAATATGCCAACAGCAGCGGGTCTTTCTTCAAGTTCCAGTGGTTTGTCTGCCTTGGTAAAAGCCTGTAATGCCTATTTCCAATTAGGACTAAATCGTAAAGAATTGGCTTTGGAAGCTAAGTTTGCATCTGGGTTCTTCATCTCGTAGTTTTTTTATGGACCCCTTAGCAGCTTGGGACAAGGATAGTGGAGAGATTTATCCAGTTGAGACTGACTTGAAACTCGCTATGATTATGTTGGTCTTGGAAGACCAGAAAAAACCAATCTCTAGTCGAGATGGGATGAAACTCTGTGTGGAAACTTCAACAACATTTGAGGACTGGATTCGTCAGTCTGAGCAAGACTACAAGGATATGTTAGTCTACCTCAAGGAAAATGACTTTGAGAAAGTTGGAGTATTAACAGAGAAGAACGCTCTCGCTATGCATGCTACGACAAAAACTGCAACTCCATCCTTCTCTTATCTGACAGATGCTAGTTATGAGGCTATGGATTTTGTTCGTCAGCTTAGAGAACAAGGAGAATCTTGCTACTTTTACCATGGATGCGGGCCCTAATGTCAAGGTTCTTTGCTTGGAAGAGGACCTGGAACATCTATCAGAAACTTTTTAGGTCAACGCTATCGCTTAATCGTTTCAAAAAAACAAAGGATTTGAGCCAAGATGACGATTGTTAAAACTTGTGGGAAGCTCTATTGGGCTGGGGAGTATGCCATTTTAGAACCAGGACAGTTGGCGCTAATAAAGGCTATTCCCATCTATATGACGGCTGAGATTAAAGCGTCTAATGATTATCGACTCTACTCAGATATGTTTTCCTATAGTGTAGACTTGCACCCGGATTCTTCTTATGCCTTGATTCAAGAAACAGTTGCCTTGGTGGAGGAGTATCTAACTGCCCAAGGAGTTGAACTGCATCCTTTTTCTTTAGAGATTCGTGGGAAAATGGAGCGTGAGGGTAAGAAATTTGGCCTGGGTTCTAGTGGTAGTGTGGTTGTTTTGGTCATCAAGGCCATGCTTGCCTTCTATGAAAGATTAGCTGACAGAGAACTCTTGTTTAAATTGGCGAGTGCTGTACTTCTTAAACGTGGGGACAATGGCTCCATGGGGGACATTGCCTGTATCGTATCAGAAGACCTCGTCCTCTATCAGTCATTTGACCGTGAGAAAGTGGCAGATTGGCTAGAAAAAGAAGACTTTGCAAGCTGTATTAGCACGTGACTGGGGCTTTTCTATTAGGAGTGTTGAACCGGCCTTGAAATTTGATTTTCTGGTTGGTTGGACCAAGGAAGTAGCTGTATCTAGTCATATGGTCAAGCAAATCAAGGATAATATGAACTCTAGCTTTTTACAGGCTTCAAAAGAAACAGTAGCTAACTTGGTAAAGGCTTTGGAGGTAGGTCAAGAAGAAACCATTATTGACTTGCTAGAACAAGCTAGCCAACTTTTAGAAGGCTTGAGTTCAGATATTTACACACCTTCGCTCAGACAATTAAAAAATGCCAGCCAAGACTTAAAAGCTGTTGCTAAGAGCAGTGGTGCTGGTGGTGGAGACTGTGGGATTGCACTCGGCTTTTGACCAAGATTCGACCACATTACTGAAAAAAACGCTGGGCTGATCTAGGGAATTGAGCTCTTATATCAAGAAAGGATAGGACATGACGACAAATCGGAAGGATGAACACATCCGCTATGCCCTTGAACAAAAACAGTACTTATAATAGTTTTGATGAAGTGGAGTTGATCCACTCCTCGCTACCCTTTATATGACTTAGATGAAATTGATCTTTCGACAGAATTTGCAGGGCGAAAATGGGACTTTCCTTTTTATATCAATGCCATGACAGGGTGGGAGTGATCAGGGGCAGAGAAATCAATCAAAAAAAATTGGCCCAGGTGGCTGAGGCCTGTGGGATTTTATTTGTGACAGGGTTCTTACAGTGCTGCACTTAAGGATCCATCAGATGATTCTTTTTGCAGTCAAAGTCAAATCATCCCTGACCTCCTTCTTGGAACCAATATTGGCTTAGACAAGCCTGTAGAACTAGGATTACAAACAGTGAAAGAGATGAATCCTCTCCTCTTACAAGTTCATGTTAATGTCATGCAGGAATTACTCATGCCAGAGGGTGAACGTCAATTTAGATTATGGCAAAAGCAATCTGAAAGATTATGCTGATCAAATCTCTGTTCCCCTTGTTTTAAAAGAAGTCGGCTTTGGCATGGATGTGAAGACCATTGCTAAAGCATACGAGATAGGCATACGTACAGTTGATTTGTCTGGCCGTGGGGGAACTAGCTTTGCCTATATCGAAAATCGTCGTAGCGGTCAACGGGACTACCTCAATGATTGGGGGCAATCGACCATGCAGGCTCTTATCAATGCCCAAGACTGGAAAGATAAGATGGAGCTTCTGGTAAGTGGAGGTGTTCGCAATCCACTAGATATCATCAAATGCTTGGTCTTTGGAGCCAAAGCAGTTGGGCTATCACGCACCATGTTAGAGTTGGTTGAAAACTACCCAGTGGATGTCGTTATCTCTATTGTTGAAAGCTGGAAGGAAGACCTACGTTTGATTATGTGTGCCCTTAATTGTTCAAAAATTGAGGATTTGCAAGAGGTCGACTATCTCCTGTATGGAAAATTAAAAGAAGCAAAAGATCAACTATAAGGAGGTCGGGATTTTGGTCCCGATCTCTTTTATCATTCCTCAGACTGATGTGACATTTTTGGTTTTGTGATACAATAAAAATAGAGAGGACGGATACATGCGAAAAATTTCAAATTTTTTTCTATTTATTGAAGCTTGTTTATTAACAGGGAGCTCTGATTATGATGGTATCAGAGCATTTTTTTCCCGTTTTCTACTGATATTGCTCTTGTTTTTTTACTGCTGATTCGATACTATACTGGTAGACAGGGAATAACTTTCATTTTTAGTGGCAGTGAGCATCCTATTTTTCTTTATCATCATGCTCAATCCCTTTGTCATTTATAGCTATCTTTGTGGCTCTTGATTTATAGCCTGTTCTTGCTTTTATCCTATGATGAACCAGGAAAGAGAAGAGACCAATCTGGTCTTTGAAGACGTTGTGACAGTGAAAGAAGGAGAAAAAAATCGCTGGTTTGGGAAATCTTCATCACTTCTCAAGCTACCAGACTTGTCGTTTTGATGATATCAATCTTTTTCGTCTCATGGGGAAAGGATACCATTCATCTAGAGCACGTGATTTTGAGCAATCATGATAATGTCATCATCTTGAGAAAAACTAGTGGGTACGACTAGAATTATCGTACCAGTGGATGTAGAAGTCAGTCTCAGTGTCAATTCTCTGTACGGAGATTTAACCTTTTTGACCAGCCTAAACGTGCTTTTACGTAATGAACAATTTCCATCAAGAAACCAGAGATTATCTCAAGAGTCCCAAGAGTGTTAAGATTCTTTTGACAACCATGGTTGGAGATGTTGAGGTGGTGCGCGGATGAAAAAACAACCCTATATTTTAATTGGTCTCACCTCATTTCTCTTTGTTGCTTTTCTAATTCGAAGCATTTTTAAGGTCTTAGATTTGGAATGGACTTCTCTTTTCCAGGATTTTAGAAAAAGACAGAAAAAAAGTCCTATTTTCTAGCTTTGATGTTTTAGTCTTGCTCTAGCCTTTTTATTGGTCCTATTTTGGACAATGGTTGATGAAATTTCAAGAAGAAGAATCCAAGCAAATCTTAAACGTCTGCTAGCTGGTAAAGAGATTGAAAAGTCTTGGGAGATGCTGACTTTAGACGCAAGTTTTAGAAACCTATCAGGCAAGCTTGGTTTATTGACAGAAGCCATTCAAAAAGCAGACAATCAAGCCTTGGTCAAGGAAGAAGAGATAGTTGAAAAGGAGCGCAAGCGAATCGCGCGTGACTTGCATGATACGGTCAGCCAAGAAATTTTTTTGCTGCCCATATGATTTTATCAGGGACTCAGTCAACAAGCTTCCAGATTAGACAAAGAGAAGATGCAGACACAACTCCAGAGTGTGACTGCTATTTTAGGAGACAGCCCAAAGAGATTTGCGTATTCTACTCTTGCATTTACGACCGATTGAACTGGAACAAAAGAGTCTGGTTGAGGGGATTCAGTTGCTTCTCAAAGAATTGGAAGAAAAAAGTGAACTCAAAGTCAGTTTTAAATATCAGGTAGACGAATTGCCTAAAAAAAGATTGAGGAGCATGTCTTTCGTATCGTCCAAGAATTGATTAGTAATACTCTCCGTCATGCCCAAGCTTCCTGTCTAGATGTTTATCTTTATCAAACGGAAACGGAATTGCAGTTGAAGGTAGTAGACAATGGTCGCGGTTTTCAGTTAGATGATGTTGATGAACTGAGCTATGGATTTACGCAATATCAAAGAACGAGTGGAAGATATGGCAGGGAGCATACAACTATTAACAGCACCCAAGCAGGGTTTGGCAGTGGATATTCGCATACCCTTGCTTGATTTAGACTAACAAAAGGAAATAAAATGAAACTATTATTAGTAGATGACCACCAAATGGTGCGTCTTGGGATTAAAAAGTTATTTTTGAATTACAAGATGATGTAGAGGTTGTTGGGAGAAGCAACTAATGGAGCAGAAGGGATTTCCATGGCCTTGGAGCTTCGTCCAGATGTGATCGTCATGGATATTGTCATGCCTGAAGTCAATGGGATTGACGCTACATTAGCTATTCTCAAAGAATGGCCAGAGGCTAAAAATCTTGATTGTGACTTCTTATCTAGACAATGAAAAAATCATGCCGGTCTTGGATGCTGGAGCTAGGGGTTATATGCTCAAGACATCAAGTGCCGATGAATTGTTCCATGCTGTTCAAAAGGTGGCAGCTGGAGAGCTAGCGATCGAACAAGAGGTGAGTAAGAAAGTAGAATACAACCGTAATCACGTCGAACTACATGAAGATTTGACAGCTCGTGAACGAGATGTCCTTCAACTAATCGCTAAGGGCTATGAAAAATCAGCGCATTGCAGATGAGCTCTTTTATCTCCCTCAAGACAGTCAAAACCCATGTCTCCAATATTCTAGCTAAACTTCAGGTTAGTGATCGTACCCAGGCAGCAGTTTATGCCTTTCAACATCATCTGGTAGGATCCTGACGAATTTTAAGGAAGCTAAGATGTAACTCAAGCATGGATGAAAAGCGCATCCATTACTTGAAAAAATTCGCTACTATATGGTATAATGGACTGTATTAAAAATTTTAAGGAGAAATGACAGAATGTCTGTATCATTTGAAAACAAAGAAACAAACCGTGGTGTCTTGACTTTCACTATCTCTCAAGACCAAATCAAACCAGAATTGGACCGTGTATTTAACTCAGTAAAGAAAACTCTTAACGTTCCAGGTTTCCGTAAAGGTCACCTTCCACGTCCTATCTTCGACCAAAAATTTGGTGAAGAAGCACTTTACCAAGATGCAATGAACGCTCTTTTGCCAGATGCTTATGAAGCAGCTGTTAAAAGAAGCTGGACTTGAAGTAGTTGCTCAACCAAAAATTGACGTAACTTCTATGGAAAAAGGTCAAGACTGGGTTATCACTGCAGAAGTTGTTACAAAACCTGAAGTTAAATTGGGTGAATACAAAAACCTTGAAGTATCAGTTGATGTAGATAAAGAAGTAACTGACGCTGATGTAGATGCACGTATCGAACGTGAACGCAACAACTTGGCTGAATTGGTTATCAAAGATGGTGCTGCTGAAAGACGGCGACACTGTTGTTATCGACTTCGTTGGTTCTATCGACGGTGTTGAATTTGACGGTGGAAAAGGTGAAAACTTCTCACTTGGACTTGGTTCAGGACAATTCATCCCTGGATTTGAAGACCAATTGGTTGGACATTCAGCTGGTGAAACTGTTGACGTTATCGTAACATTCCCAGAAGACTACCAAGCAGAAGACCTTGCAGGTAAAGAAGCTAAATTCGTAACAACTATTCACGAAGTTAAAAGCTAAAAGAAGTTCCAGCTCTTGACGATGAACTTGCAAAAGATATCGACGAAGAAGTTGAAACTCTTGACGAATTGAAAGAAAAATACCGCAAAGAATTGGCTGCTGCTAAAGAAGAAGCATACAAAGATGCCGTTGAAGGTGCAGCAATCGATAAAGCAGTTGAAAACGCTGAAATCGTAGAACTTCCAGAAGAAATGATCCACGAAGAAGTTCACCGCTCAGTAAATGAGTTCCTTGGAAACTTGCAACGTCAAGGTATCAACCCTGACATGTACTTCCAAATCACTGGAACTACTCAAGAAGACCTTCACAAACAATACGAAGCAGAAGCTGAGTCACGCACTAAGACTAACCTTGTTATCGAAGCAGTTGCCAAAGCTGAAGGATTTGATGCTACTGAAGAAGAAATCCAAAAAGAAATCGAGCAATTGGCTGCAGATTACAACATGGAAGTTGCTCAAGTACAAAGCTTGCTTTCAGCTGACATGTTGAAACACGATATCACAATCAAAAAAGCTGTTGAATTGATCACAAGCACTGCAACAGTAAAATAATCTGAAAAGATAAAAAACCCACCTGATTCGGTGGGTTTTTTTGTGCTTTATTTTCCGAAAAACTCATCAAGGTCATCTTGGCTAATCCCAATCATAGCTGGGATACTGGTCCAGTTTTCTTCGGTCAGGATGTAAGATTGATGAGGGTTAATCTGATTACTGGTTTCAAGAATAGGTTCATTTACTTCTTCAGAGGTTTCGGTTAAGTCATTAAAACGTTCAATCAGATAGGTCTTTTCGAGCTGTTCCGATATGTTTGGTTGCATAGTCAAAGGCCTGAAGTTCACCAAGTAGAATGAGTTTGCTTTTTGGCACGAGTGATAGCAGTGTAGATGAGGTTGCGTTCTAGCATGCGCTTGCTGGCACTGGTAATCGGGAAGAATCACAACTGGAAACTCACTCCCCTGAGACTTTATGGATACTCATAGCATAGGCAAGGCGAATCTTGTACCATTCATTTCGAGGATAGGAGACCTCGTTGCCATCAAAATCGATCATGATTTCATCTTGCTTGGATTCAGTGTATTTTCCAGGAATGAGGTCCGTGATGTAGCCTAAAGTCTCCATTAAAGACATTGACTTTCTGCATCGTTAACCAGATGAATGACCTTATCGCCCACTACGATACTGAAACTGACTTGCTTCAAAAACTAATCTGTCCCTTTTGAAGAGGATTGAGCAGTTCTTGCATGAGTTGATTGATGGCATCAATCCCTGCTGCTACCACGATACATAGGAGCTAGAACTTGGATGTCTCGAGCAGGGATGCCACTTCTGATAGCAGCATCTAGGATTTTTTTCAATGGTCGCTGGGATCTGGTTACTAGCGATTTCAAAGTAGGAACGATCTGCTTTTTTTCTGAGTGAAAATCTGCAGGTAAAATTCCCTGACGAATCTGACTAGCAAGGGTGACAATGGTTGATTCTTCACTCTGACGGTAGATTCTTTCCAAAGCGTGTTTGAGGGAATACTTGGAATCTGGAGTAAGTCAGCCAAGAACTTGACCAGGACTAACCGATGGCAACTGGTCACTATCTCCAACGATGAGAATTTTTACTAGTAGATGAGATATTTGAGAAGAGTTGATTGGCTAGCCAGGTATCTACCATAGAGAACTCATCTACGATGATAAAAGTCAGCATCTAGATAATCTTCCAAATGAGCTGAGTGTCATCGTCTCCAGTCATCCCCAAGTGGCGGTGAATGGTTGCACTAGGCAAGCCTGTCAACTCATTCATGCGACGTGCTGCACGACCAGTTGGAGCAGCTAGGAGAATCGGTAGACTACTTTTCTTTCTAAGGTCGAGTCCCCTCTAATAGAGCATAGACAGCAATAATCCCATTGATAACAGTGGTCTTACCCGTACCAGGTCCACCTGTCAGGATAAAGACCTTGTTTTGGATAGCATCGCAGATTGCCTGTTTTTGAATGGCATCGTATTGGATGCCTAATTCTTCCTCCACAATTGCGATATGCTCCTGGATGATTTCTATTTCGTGTTGTTGGGTTTCTTCTTTTTCAAGGATACGAATGAGGTGATTGTGAATTCCTTCTTCAGCGAAAAAGAGACTGTTATCAAAGATTTTCGTATCAACTTGTTGGACTTTTTCTTCTTCAATGAGATTGGACAATTCTTGAGCAAGTTGACTTGGTTCTAGTTCTACAGGACGTGAGGATTCAAGTAGATTTAGAGTCTTTTCTAATAAGTCTCTAGCTTCAACATAAGTATCCCCACTTTCCATACAAGCGTTTAAAAGGCTATGAACGAGTCCTGCTCGAAAAGCGTTCAGGTGCCTGGCTTTCAATGCCCCAATTCCTGTGCCAATTGGTCAGCGATGGTAAAAGCCCAAACCCTTGATATCTTCTACCAACTGGTAAGGATAATTTCTCAACGATATCGATGGTTTCCTCTTTGTAGGTATCCTGAATTTGAATAGCTAATTTATTAGGGAATTCCGTAGTTGGCAAGCTTGGCCAAGACCATTTCTGTGCCGTAGTTGAGACGGAGTGTAGATACAAAGGCCTCACGACTTTTAGAAGACAGCCCTGAGATGGTTTCGAGTTTCTCAGGATGCTCCAGGATTTCATCGATAGTATTTTCTCCATAGAGTTCCACAATCTTTTGGGCAGTTTTGAGACCAATCCCTTTGAAATGGCTACTTGAGAAATATTTGACCAATCCCTTACTAGTTGGTTTTGCTCTTTCGTAACGGGTAAATTTGCAGTTGTTCTCCGTATTTGGAGTGTTGGACAATCTGCCCCCAAAAAGTGTATTCCTCTCCCTCGATGACATCAGCCATGGTCCCTGTAACAATGATCTCGAAATCATCAAAGTCCTCAGCATTGGTATCCTCTATATCTAAGAGGAGAATACGGTAAAAATTGCTGACATTTTCAAAAATAATACGTTCAATCGTACCTGTAAAATAGACTTCCATATAATTCCTTTACATTCATGAATGAGAATAAATCATTCAAAATAGAATGAGAAGAGGCTGAGATTAGTATTCTCGGCCTCTTAGTGATATTAGACTGTTCCGATACGTTTGAGTGGCCAGAAACGGAATTTTGCCTCTCCAATAATATCTTTTGCTTCAAAAGTACCAACATGTCGGCTATCACTAGATACCAGACGGTCATCACCAAGTAGGAGGTATTGTCCCTCTGGAACAGTGAAGGTGAAGCTAGTGTTGTAATTTACATCTAAGGTGAATGCTTGAGCTTTTTCAGCAAGACTTCTGAAGTACTCGCCTTTTTTTCCATCCCAACTTTCTCCAGTATAGGTGCTTTGGAGTTTATCCTCTTTAAAGCGTTTGAGATAATCTGCTAGGTAAGGCTCATCGGTTTCTTGTCCATTGATATAAAGCTTATCATTTTCATAACGAATGGTATCACCTGGCAATCCGATTACCCGTTTCACAATATCTTTATTCCCTTCATCCTCATGAGCGACAACTATATCAAAGCGATCGATAGGGAGATGTTTGACAACGAAGAGAATTTCTCCATCAGCTAGAGTAGGGTCCATAGAGTGTCCTTCTACACGAACATTGCTCCAGAGAAAGAGACGGCTGAGACCTACTAGGGCAATAATAAGGATAAAAACTCCCCATTCTCTTATAAATGATTTTAAATATTTCATGGTTCACCTCTATAGAAGTTTTTTGGCTTTTTCAGTATTTTTAAAATGAAGTTTGGCGCAGAAGTTGAGGCCTTTCATTCCATAAGCTTGTAAAATTTGACTGGCTACCTTGTCAGAAGCGGCACCAGCCCCACTCGGAAGTTGGTAGCCAAGCTCTCGTCCTAGGTTTTCAAGATTTTCTAGGAAGAGGTCACGCGCGATGATGGAGCTAACTGCTACAGCCAAGTATTTGCTTTCAGCTTTTTCCTCAAGTGTAACTGGATTTGAGAAATGATTGGCTTCATTTTTTAAGTACTTTTCATAGTTTTGAGCACTCGTAAAGGCATCAATAACAATCTTTTCTGGTTGGACTCCCTTTTGAAGGAGGAGAAAAATTGCTTGATTATGGAGAGCTACCTTGACAGAAACAGCATTGTAGCGCTCACCAATGACTTCGTTATACTTACTTGGAGAAAGCAGTAGTGCCTGATGTTGGATGTTTTCCTTCAAAAGGGGAGCCAGTTGACGAATCTTCTGATCTGTCAGTGTTTTAGAATCCCCAACGCCGAGTTTTCGTAAAAAGTCATGCTGATCAGGAGTTACAAATGACGCCACTACAGCCAGACCACCGAAGTAGGAACCATTTCCGACTTCATCTGTTCCAATCAAAGGGAAATCTTGCCCGCTAGTAACTTGTGCTACTTGATAGCCAAAAAAGCTAGCATAGCTTTCAGCAGCTTCTCCTTGCAAGAGGACTTTCCCAGATGTATAGACGGAAACACTGGCTTGAGGAAGTTTTAAAAAGTAGCGAATATAAGGGATTTTTTTACTAGGAGTGAGTGCATGTTCATGCTTTTGAACAAAAGCCTGAATTTCCTTTTCACTCGGAGTTAATGTGATACTTGCCATAGTCTCTATTGTACCATAAAAGCGCTAGAATTGGTAAAAACTGACAAACTTAGTGAAATTTGGTATAATATCGTGAGGTGAATTTTATGGCAAATTTAAATCGATTCAAGTTTACGTTTGGGAAAAAAACATTAACGCTGACAACTGAGCATGATAATCTTTTCATGGAGGAGATTGCGAAAGTTGCGACAGAAAAGTATGAAGCAATCAAAGAACAAATGCCTGGGGCTGATGATGAGACAGTAGCTATCCTTTTAGCAGTTAACTGCTTGTCAACACAGCTCAGCCGTGAGATTGAATTTGATGATAAGGAGCAAGAGTTAGAATCGCTCCGTCATAAGGTGGTTGCGGCTAAACAAGAGCAGAGTAAGATTGAGGATTCCCTATGATTTCCATTCTACTCTTATTAATCCTTGCTTGGAGCTTTTATATAGGCTACCGCCGAGGAATTATTTTGCAAGCTTATTATCTTGTAGCAACGATTGTCTCTGCTTATTTTGCAAGCAAATATTACCAATCTTTAGGGCAGAAGTTCAATTTATTAATCCCTTATGCTAATCCACAGGAAGGACAGGGAACATTCTTTTTCCCATCCAATCAACTTTTCCAACTAGATAAGGTTTTTTATGCAGGTGTCGGCTTCCTCTTAGCCTTTACGATTTTTTACTGCATCGGCCGTTTGCTTGGTCTTTTTCTAAACCTAGTACCAAGTAAGATACTTGATGGGAAATACTACCGTATCGGTGCGGGTGTGCTATCAGTCGGTGTGACCTTGTTTGTCCTCCAGATGATGCTAACGATTCTCGCGACTGTGCCATTACAAATTGTTCAAAATTCACTTGAAAATAGCTTTGTAGCTAGACATATCATCCAAAGCATTCCATTCACAACTAATTTTATTAAACAGCTTTGGGTTACAAAATAATCGGATAAAAAGGGCGGGAACTATTCCTAGCCTTTTGTTTACAATTTCATACTCTTCGAAATCTTTCAAACCACGTCAGCTTCGCCTTGCTCAAGTACAGCCTTCGCTCATTCTAGTTTGCTCTGATTTTCATTGAGTATCAATAGTTTAGAGCCTTTTTGAAAAAGGGTGAAATTTGAAAAAAATTCGTTCCTCATACTAAGGAAATAAGATGAATACAAAAAAATACTAGAAACGTTAGAATTTAACAAGGTCAAGGCTCTATTTGAGCCTCATCTTTTGACGGAACAAGGACTAGAACAGTTAAAAGAGCTAGTCCCAACAGATAAAAGCTGATAAAATTAGACAGGCCTTTGCAGAGATGAAGGAGATGCAAGAACTCTTTGTTGAGCATCCTCATTTCAGCATTTCGGCAACAAAAAGATATTGCGGCTACCTGCAAACGTTTGGAGATGGGTGCTGACCTCAACATCGAGGAATTTCTCCTTCTCAAACGTGTCATATTTGCCAGCCGTGAACTGAAAAAAATTTCTATGATAATCTTGAAAAATGTCCGCTTGGACCACTTGGCAAATTGGTTTGAGAAACTTCATGACTTTTCCCACATCTGCAGGGTAATCTCCAAGCCATCAATGAAGCTGGATTTATTGAGAATTTTTGCTAGTGAAGAACTAGCACGAATCCGTCGTAAAAATCCATGATAGCGAGAGCCAAGTTCGTGACGTCTTGCAAGAACTTCTCAAACAAAAGGCGCAAATGTTGACTGAAGGTATCATCGCTAGTCGAAATGGGCGCCAGGTCCTTCCTGTCAAAAACACCTATCGTAACAAGATTGCCGGTGTGGTTCATGATATTTCTGCCAGCGGGAACACTGTCTATATCGAACCGCGTGAAGTAGTCAAGCTGAGTGAAGAAATCGCCAGTCTTCGTGCAGATGAACGCTATGAGATGATGCGTATCCTGCAAGAACTCTCTGAACGAGTAAGACCTCACGCAGCTGAAATTGCCAATGATGCCTGGATTATTGGGCATTTGGACTTGATTCGGGCTAAGGTCCGCTTTATCCAAGAGACAGGAGCAGTGGTTCCTCAAGTTTCTGAAGGGCAGGAAATTCAACTCCTCCATGTTCGCCATCCTTTGGTTAAGAATGCTGTCGCAAATGATGTGCACTTTGGGAAGGATTTGACAGCTATCGTTATTACAGGTCCTAATACGGGTGGTAAGACCATTATGCTGAAGACCTTAGGCTTAACGCAGGTCATGGCTCAGTCTGGTTTGCCTATTCTAGCTGATAAAGGTAGTCGTGTAGGGGATTTTTCGAGGAGGTCTTTGCGGATATTGGAGATGAACAATCCATCGAACAAAGTCTCTCAACCTTCTCCAGCCATATGACCAATATCGTTGATATTCTTGGTAAGGTCAACCAAAACTCGCTCTTGTTACTAGATGAGCTTGGAGCAGGAACAGATCCCTCAAGAAGGTGCAGCCCTTGCCATGTCTATCCTAGAAGACTTGCGTTTGCGTCAGGTCAAGACTATGGCAACCACTCACTATCCTGAACTCAAGGCCTACGGAATTGAAACAGCCTATGTTCAGAATGCCAGCATGGAGTTTGATACAGCTAGCTTGCGCCCGACCTATCGCTTTATGCAAGGAGTACCTGGTCGAAGCAACGCCTTTGAGATTGCTAAACGTCTCGGCTTGTCAGATGTTATCGTAGGTGACGCTAGCAAGCAGATTAACCAAGACAATGATGTCAATCGCATTATTGAGCAATTGGAAGAGCAGACGCTTGAAAGCCGTAAACGTCTTGAGAATATTCGCCAAGTCGAGCAAGAAAACCTCAAGATGAACCATGCGCTTAAAAAACTCTACAATGAGCTCAATCGTGAGAAGGAAACAGAACTCAATAAGGCGCGTGAGCAAGCTGCTGAAATAGTAGATTTAGCACTAGCTGAGAGTGATGATATTCTAAAAAATCTTCACAGCAAATCTCAACTAAAACCACATGAAATTATCGAAGCCAAGGCCAAACTCAAGAAGTTAGCACCTGAAAAAGTTGATCTTTCTAAAAATAAGGTCCTTCAAAAGGCTAAGAAAAAAACGAGCTCCAAAAGATTGGGAGATGATATCATCGTTTTAAGCTATGGTCAACGAGGTACCTTGACCAATCAACTCAAGGATGGTCGCTGGGAAGCTCAAGTTGGCTTGATTAAGATGACCCTTGAGGAAAAAGAGTTTGACTTGGTTCAGGCTCAGCAAGAAGCACCAGTCAAGAAAAAACAAGTCAACGTTGTCAAACGTGCAGCTGGTAAAGGTCCACAGGCTCGACTAGACCTTCGTGGCAAACGTTATGAGGAAGCTATGGAAGCCTTGGATGCCTTTATCGACCAAGCCCTGCTCAACAACATGGCTCAAGTGGACATCATCCATGGTATCGGTACAGGAGTCATCCGTGAAGGAGTAACCAAATACCTCAAAGAAACAAGCAAGTCAAGAGCTTTGGCTATGCACCTCAAAATGCAGGTGGTTCTGGAGCGACTATCGTTACCTTTAAAGGCTAACCAAGCTATAGAATGAAATGTCAAAAGAGTACCTATCACTTGATAGGTACTTTTTTTGATGAATTTATTTTCAATCATTATTGTTAGTGAGTATTTTTAAAAGGGGGACAATCGTTTTATAGCCAAAAATTGATGAAGGCTTGTCTAACTGAGCTTTATTTATGCTATACTGATAGTAACGTCATTTTCGGAGGTTGGTATGAAAAAACTCCCCTTAGCCTTTTCAGGTTGCTTATTGGGATTGGCTGGAGCAGGAAATCTCATCTTGGATATTTTTCCGCTTTTATCACACATCTTTAGTTTGTCAGGCTTGATTTTATGGTTTTTATTTTTCTGGTACAGCCACCTCAGTGATTGGCAAGAAAGCAAGCAAGAACTGAAGAAAGCCCCTGTCTTTGTCAGGAATGGCAACTTTTCCCATGGCAGGGATGATTTTATCGACTTATTTGTTGCGCGTGTTACCTATGAGCTTGAGTATTATTGCACAAGTTCTCTGGTGGTTTGCCTTTCTACTGGATGTCGGTTTAATCATTTACTTTACTATCAATTACGTTCAGGCTAAACCAAGGGCGAGTGCAACACCAACTTGGACGGTTCTTTATGTAGGAATAGCAGTAGCAAGCTTTGACCTACCCAGTGGTGGGGATTGTCGGGATTGCTTATGGAGCTTGGATTTTTGGTTTTATTTTAACCCTCATCCTGTACCCTCTGATCTATCAAGATTTGAAAAAGAATCCATTGCCACTAGCTTTGCTGGGACAAGAAGGTATCTACTGTGCTCCATTTTCTCTCCTGTTGGCAGCACTGGTTCGGATAGGAGGTCCCAGGTCTTCCTAGCTGTGTTTTACTGGTCGTGATTCTTGCATCACAGGCTTTCTTTTTCTTTGTTCTTAGTCGCTTGCCGAGAATTTTAAAACAGGGATTTCAACCAGCCTTTTCAGCTCTAACTTTCCCAACCATCATCACGGCAACTTCCTTGAAAATGTCCCAAGGCATTCTGCAGTTTCCGATCCTCAATCTCCTCGTTTGGTTAGAAACTATCATTTGTTTAACAATCCTTATCTACGTATTAGTAGAATATGTGAGATATTTAAGAAACTAAAAGACCCCCTAGCACTTAGAAGTGAGATGAAGAAAGGTGCAGACCTGTAACGGTGTAAGGGATAGCTAGAATAAATAAATAAATAAATACTAATAAAGAGAGTGTGTAAAATGAACCATAAGATTGCAATTTTATCAGACATTCATGGCAACACGACAGCCTTAGCTGGAGTGCTTGAGGACGCTAAAAATTTGGGAGCGACTGAATATTGGCTTCTGGGAGATATTTTTCTTCCTGGGCCGGGAGCAAATGACTTGGTGGCTCTTTTGAAAGACCTTCCCATTACAGCATCTGTTCGAGGAAACTGGGATGATTGTGTGTTAGAGGCTTTTAGATGGGCAATATGGTTTAGAGGATCCCCAAGAAATCCAGCTTATGCGATTGACCCAGTATCTGATGGAGCGTCTAAACCCAGAGCATATTGATTGGTTGAGAAATCTACCTATGGTAGCCAAGAAAGAAGTAGAAGGCTTGCGCTTTTCTCTTTCACATAATTTACCTGAGAAAAATTATGGTGGTGATTTGCTGGTTGAAAATGATACCGAAAAAAATTTGACCAGTTACTTGATGAAACTACTGATGTAGCCGTCTATGGTCATGTTCACAAGCAGTTGCTTCGTTATGGTAGTCAAGGTCAACAAATCATCAATCCAGGTTCGATTGGTATGCCTTATTTTGACTGGGTAGGGCTGAAAAATCACCGTGCCCAGTATGCCTTACTTGAGGTTGAAAATGGTGAATTGGTCAATATCCAATTTCGTAAGGTTGTTTATGACTATGAAGCAGAGCTAGAATCAGCTAAGGCCAAAGGTCTTCCTTTTATCGAAATGTATGAAGAATTACGACGTGAGGACAACTATCAAGGCCATAATAGAGATTTGTTAGCTAGTTTAATTGAAAAGCATGGATATGTCGAGGATGTCAAGAATTATTTTGATTTTTTGTAAGAGTTGCTTTAACGAACAAATACTAAATAAAACGATTGGACTAGCCAATCGTTTTTAATATATCTTATTGTAATTGAGATTGATCTGGTAGGTAAGAACCACCGAGATAGGTCTTGCTGAGTTTTTCAAGGGTTCCATCTTGGTAGAGTTCTTTGAGGACCTTGTCAAATTGTTCTTTAAATTCTTTTTGGTCACTTGAGAAGATGATGTAGTTGTTTGGATTGTCATTGCTTTCCAAGTCGACTACGTTCAAGTCTAAACCTCGGTCTTGGATAATCTTTTTGAACATTTTCGATAAATTTAATATAGGTTTTTAAAAATAGTGAACTCAATGAGCTTTTTAGCTTCAATAATTCGGTAAATGTTTGACAATAAAATTATTTTATTTTAAAATATAGGTATCATAAAACTATTTAAAGGAGATAGTCATGAAAAAACTTCTTACTGCTGGCCTTGTGCTCTTATCAGTTGCAACTTTAGCAGCTTGTGGAAATAAATCTTCTGATTCTGCAAGTAAAGTTTCAAGCACGACTGAACAAACATCAGCTTCATCAAAAACAGATAACTCAAAGACAAGCACATCTGAAGTTACTCTTCTAACAGATGAAGAAATTGACAACGCTAAAACAATTGGAGATATGAAAACTCTTTTTGGTAAGTTGATTGACGGCTATAAGAAATATGTTGAAGAAATCGGTAACAAAGTTCCTGAGGCTCAAAAAGATGCTTATAAACAACAAGTGGAGCCTGCTCTTAACTCACTAGAAACTTCAAGAAAGGCATTTAATGATGGCTTGTCAAGCGCAGGTTCTGACGATACAGAAATTCCTGCAGAAGCACGTAATGTCTTTCTCCAACAGTTGAAGACTGCACGTGATGGCATGAAACAAGCGATTGAATCTGCAAGTAAAATGGTTTCAGCGCAATAATATGAGCAAAGTAGGCGAGTAATCGTCTACTTTTTTTCTTATGCTGAAAGTCTCTATTATGAATGTACAAGCTAGAGGGTTGAAAAGCTTGTGATTTCTAGTTAAGAGATGGGATAAAGATCTCTACTTATGAAAAAAATCTCTGCAAGCTCTTTCAGAATGTGGTAAAATGGAAGCAATAGAAATAGAAAAGGAACTTGCTTATGAAATTTCTTGAGTTAAATAAAAAACGTCATGCGACCAAGCATTTTATTGATAAACCTGTCGATCCGAAGGATGTTCGTACAGCTATTGAAATCGCAACCTTGGCACCAAGTGCCCACAACAGCCAGCCTTGGAAATTCGTCGTGGTTCGTGAGAAAAATGCTGAACTAGCAAAATTGGCTTACGGTTCAAACTATGAGCAAGTAGCATCTGCACCTGTGACCATTGCCTTGTTTACAGATACTGACCTAGCTAAACGTGCTCGTAAGATTGCCCGTGTTGGTGGAGCAAATAACTTCTCAGAAGAACAGCTTCAGTACTTTATGAAAAATCTTCCAGCAGAATTTGCGCGCTACAATGAACAACAAGTCAGCGACTACTTGGCCCTTAATGCAGGACTAGTAGCTATGAACTTGGTCCTTGCACTGACTGACCAGGGAATTGGTTCAAACATTATCCTTGGTTTTGACAAATCAAAAAGCTAATGAAGTTTTGGAAATCGAAGAACGTTTCCGTCCAGAACTTTTGATCACAGTTGGATACACAGATGAGAAGTTAGAACCAAGCTACCGCTTGCCAGTAGATGAAATTATCGAGAAGAGATAGGAAGAAAAAATGACAGTTATTGATTTTACAGCAGAAGTAGAAAAACGTAAAGAAGACCTCTTGGCTGACTTGTTTAGCCTTTTGGAAATCAACTCAGAACGTGATGACAGCAAGGCAGATGCGCAGCATCCATTTGGACCTGGTCCAGTAAAAGCCTTGGAAAAATTCCTTGAAATTGCAGACCGTGATGGCTACCCAACAAAGAATGTTGACAACTATGCAGGACATTTCGAGTTTGGTGAAGGAGAAGAAGTTCTCGGAATCTTTTGCCCACATGGACGTAGTGCCAGCAGGTAGCGGATGGGATACTGATCCTTACACTCCAACTATCAAAGATGGTCGTCTCTATGCGCGTGGTGCTTCTGATGACAAGGGGCCAACTACAGCATGTTACTATGGTTTGAAAATCATCAAAGAATTGGGACTTCCAACTTCTAAGAAAGTTCGTTTCATCGTAGGAACTGACGAAGAGTCAGGTTGGGCAGATATGGACTACTACTTTGAGCATGTAGGACTTGCAAAACCAGACTTTGGCTTCTCTCCAGATGCTGAATTCCCTATCATCAATGGTGAAAAGGGAAATATCACAGAATACCTCCACTTTGCTGTTGAAAATACTGGTGCAGCTCGTCTTCACAGCTTTTCAGGTGGATTGCGTGAAAACATGGTACCTGAGTCAGCAACTGCAGTCGTTTCAGGGGACTTGGCTGACTTGCAAGCTAAGCTAGACGCCTTCGTTGCAGAGCACAAACTCAGAGGAGAAATCCAAGAAGAAAACGGCAAGTACAAGGTTACGATTATCGGTAAATCTGCCCATGGTGCTATGCCTGCTTCAGGTGTCAATGGTGCGACTTACCTTGCCCTCTTCCTAAGTCAATTTGCTTTTGAAGGACCCGCAAAAGACTACCTCGACATTGCTGGTAAGATTCTCTTGAATGACCACGAAGGGCAAGAAACTTGAAAGGTTGCTCATGTGGATGAAAAAGATGGGTGCTCTTTCTATGAATGCGGGTGTCTTCCGCTTTGACGAAGCAAGTGCTGACAATACTATTGCCCTCAACTTCCGTTATCCAAAAGGAACAAGCCCAGAGCAAATCAAGACAGTTCTTGAAACCTTGCCAGTTGCTTCAGTTAGTCTTTCTGAACATGGTCACACACCTCACTATGTGCCAATGGAAGATCCACTTGTCCAAACCTTGTTGAATGTCTATGAAAAAAACAAACAGGACTTCAAGGTCACGAACAAGTCATCGGTGGTGGGACATTTGGTCGTCTCTTAGAGCGTGGTGTAGCCTACGGTGCTATGTTCCCAGATTCTATCGATACTATGCACCAGGCCAACGAATTTATCGCCTTGGATGATCTTTTTCCGTGCAGCAGACCATCTACGCTGAAGCTATCTATGAATTGATCAAATAATGATCTAGAAGTCTGAGATTTTTATGCTTGGACTTCTTTTTTTGGAGGAAAACAGATGTCTCAAATCGAAAAAAATCAAGCAAGCCATCATGGCGGATCCACAGAAATGCCAGCTATACTGAGCAAGGAATCGAGCCTCTTTTTGCAGCACCAAAAGACTAGCTCGTATCAATATCATTGGGCAGGCTCCTGGACTCAAAACTCAAGAAGCAGGACTTTACTGGAAGGATAAAAAGTGGGCGACCGCTTGCGAGAGTGGTTGGGTGTGGATGAAGATACGTTTTTACAATTCAGGTTACTTTTGCAGTCATGCCCTATGGATTTCTATTTTTCCAGGACATGGAAAATCTGGGTGACCTACCCCCACGTCCAGGTTTTGCAGAAAAAAATGGCATCCAAAACTCTTTGAAGGAATTGCCAGATATTCAATTAACGCTCTTGATTGGTCAGTATGCTCCAAGCCTACTATCTGCATGAAAAAGGTCAGTGGAAAGGTAACGGACCGTGTGCATCGGTTTAAGGATTATTTGCCTGATTATTTCCCTCTGGTACACCCATCACCTCGCAACCAAATCTGGATGAAAAAAATCCTTGGTTTGAGGAAGAAGTTTCTACCTGACTTTGAAGACTAGAATCAAAAAGATTCTCGGAGAAAAAAATGAAAGAAATTTACTTTTAACGATTTTTACCAACTTTATCAGAAAAGAGTCACTTTCTGTATTGGACGTGAGAGAAGTAGAGGAATTTGAAGCTCTTCATTTTAGAAGGTGCTCGTAATTTACCCTCTCAGTCAACTGGCTGATACTTATGAAACAACTAGACAAAGATAATCTTTACTACGTGATTTGTAAATCTAGGAATGCGTTCAGCACGCTTGTCAATTTTTAGCAGAACAAGGCTTTGAGGGTTATCAAATGTCCAAGGTGGCATGGATGCCTTAGAATAAGAAAAACTTCCTTTGAGACCGAAAATAGAAAAAGGTCTCGAAAGGGAGTTTATTTGCTCTAAAAATTCCGAAAAATTGAAAACATTTTAGAATTATTTCAAGATAGCCTTTTTCATGCCGTTTAAACATGTTATACTAAGAAAAGTATTTTTAATGTTATAAGGAGAGTTTATGGCTAAAAAGGTGCTTTAACAGGATTACTCCTGTTTGGAATATTTTTTTGGAGCAGGTAACTTGATTTTTCCCTCCAACTCTAGGCGCACAGTCTGGAGAAAACTTCCTTCCTGCCATTGCAGGATTTCGTATTTTTCAGGTGTTGGGATTGCCGTCCTAACCTTGATCATTGGGACCCTTAATCCTAAGGGGCTATATCTATGAAATTTCTAAGAAAAAATTTCTCCATGGTTTTGCAACGATTTATCTTGCAGTTTTGTACTTATCGATTGGTCCATTCTTTGCCATTCCACGTACAGCAACAACATCGTTTGAGGTCGGTATTAGTCCCCTTCTAGCTGAAGCAGATAAGGGTTTAGGTTTGATTGTCTTTACTATTCTCTACTTTGTTGCGAGCCTATTTAATCGCCCTTAATCCTTCAAAGATTTTTGGATCGTATTGGACGAATCTTGACTCCAGTATTTGCCATCTTAATCGTGGTTCTGGTTATTCTTGGAGCCTTTAAATATGGTGGGAAATGCACCACAAGCGACGTCAGGAGCTTATCAAACTTCAGCATTTGGTGCAGGTTTCCTTGAGGGATATAATACACTCGATGCGCTTGCATCGGTTGCCTTTCAGTGTTATTGCAGTACAAACCTTGAAACAACTTGGTTTCTCAAGTAAGAAAGAGTACATTTCAACCATTTGGGTAGTTGGAATCGTTGTGGCTCTAGGATTTAGTGCTCTATACATTGATTAGGTTTCCTTGGAAATCACTTCCCAGTAACAGAAGAAGCAATGAAGGTGGAACTCCAGGGAGTTTATATCTTGTCTCAAGCGACTCAAGAAATCTTTGGTTCTACTGCTCAGCTTTTTCCTTGCGACTATGGTAACCGTTACTTGCTTTACAACGACTGTAGGGTTGATTGTATCAACTGCCGAGTTCTTTAACGGACGTTTCCCACAAATCAGTTACAAGGTTTATGCGACTGTCTTTACCTTGATTGGTTTTGCAATTGCAAATCTTGGTTTGAGTGCTATTATTAAGTATTCTGTACCAGTTCTTGTTATCTTTGTATCCCAATTACGATTGCCATTGTCATGATTGTGATTGTGAACAAGTTTGTTCTCTTTTCTAAAACCAGGAATGCAATTAACCGTTGGTATTGTCACAGCCATTGCTATTGCTAGTGTTTTAGGATCTACATTTTAAAGTTGAGTTCCTTGCAAATATCGTGAACGCTCTACCGTTTGCGGAGGCTTCTCTGCCGTGGTTGGTACCAGCGATTCTCGAATTTTACTTTCTCTTGTTCTTCCAAACAAACAAGAAAGTGAAGCTTTTGAGATGGAATAAAAAACCTTGGCATCTGCCAAGATTTTTATTACTCTTAGTTCGTTTTTCAGTATATCCAAGGTCCTCAAGCATCTTTTTAGTTTTTGAAAAACTCACACGTTTTCCAGCTCCTGAATATTCATTTGGCATTGCTTTTTTTCATCTCATCAAGATTGACTACAGTCATGTCAATGACCATGGTATGGATGACTTTTCCATCTTTGAATTCGATATTTTTGTGTAACGCCCTTAATTCCTTCGTACCCTTTATAAGTTTTTCACGATAAGTTCTTTAATCTCATCAGCGCTCTTATTGAGTATTTCAGGTTCAAAAAACATTATAAACTTCTTGTTTCATAACATCGTCGCCTTCAACAGTGTATGTCAAGGTAGAATGTCTTCCTGGATTACTGTCATGAACAAAAGGCTACAGTTTTTGATTCAGCTTTCTTTTTCTGTAGTTTCAGCCTCAGTAGTTTTTTACCTCAGTTGCTCTCTTCTTTTTGAAGAGTTAGAAGTTGTTGATTTGTTTAGAACATCCCCAACAAGAATGCCAACGGTAAGGCTAAGAGAAGCGTCATTTTGAAAATATCTGTTCATATTTTTTTCCTTTCATCATAAGAACTACTTTTTATTATACCATAACATACTTTTCATTATCAAAGTATATCAGTTTTTCCCTTTTTACACATACTAAAATGGGAAAAAGTGATATAATGGTAACAAGAGGTGAAGAAATGAATCAAACTGTAGAATATGTAAAAGAACTTACTGCTATCGCATCGCCAACAGGTTTTACGCGTGAGATTACGGATTATTTAGTTGAGACACTTGAAAAGTTAGGTTATCAACCTGTCCGTACTGCTAAAGGTGGCGTTAATGTCACTGTTAAAGGTAAAAATGACGAGCAACAACGCTATGTGACTGCTCATGTGGATACTTTGGGAGCAATCGTTCGTGCTGTTAAAAGCAGACGGTCGTCTTAAAATGGATCGTATCGGTGGTTATCCTTGGAATATGATTGAAGGCGAAAAACTGTACAGTTCATGTGGCTAGTACATGTAAGACAATTTCAGGTACCATTTTGATCCATCAAACGTCTTGCCATGTATACAAGGATGCTGGAACTGCTGAACGTACACAGGATAATATGGAAGTGCGTTTGGACGAAAAAGTGACCAACGAAAAAGAAACACGCGCACTCGGTATCGAGGTTGGTGATTTTATCAGCTTTGACCCACGAACTGTCGTGACTGAGACAGGCTTTATCAAGTCTCGTCATTTTGGATGATAAGGTCAGCGCAGCTATTCTCCTCAATCTCCTCAAAGTCTACAAAGAAGAAGGGATTGAACTTCCTGTCACTACGCATTTTGCCTTTTCAGTCTTTGAAGAAGTGGGACATGGTGCAAACTCAAGTATCCCTAGTCAAGTTGTCGAATATCTGGCAGTAGACATGGGAGCAATGGGAGATGACCAGCAGACAGATGAGTACACAGTCTCTATCTGTGTTAAGGATGCTTCTGGTCCTTATCACTATGAATTCCGCCAACATCTGGTTGCCTTGGCAAAAGAGCAGGACATTCCATTTAAACTTGATATCTATCCATTTTACGGTTCGGATGCTTCTGCGGCCATGTCAGCTGGAGCAGAGGTCAAGCATGCCCTTCTAGGAGCTGGTATTGAGTCAAGTCACTCATACGAGCGTACTCATATCGATTCTGTAGTGGCTACTGAGCGTATGGTAGATGCTTACCTCAAGAGTGACTTGGTGGACTAAGATGTGCTTGATTTGCCAACGAATTGATCTAATAAAATCAGGTGACAATCCCTACTTTGTAAAAGAACTGGAAACAGGATATGTTGTCATCGGAGATCACCAGTACTTTGAAGGCTACACGCTCTTTCTAGCCAAGGAACATGTTACAGAATTACATCATCTACACACAACTGTCAAACTCCGCTTTTTAGAGGAAATGAGTCTGGTTCAGGAAGCTGTCTCTAAGGCTTTTTCTGCTGAAAAGATGAATGTAGAGTTGTTGGGAAATGGAGACGCTCATGCTCACTGGCATATTTCCCTAGACGAGAGGGTGATATGAAAGGACACGGTCTTAATGGTCGTGGTCCAGTCTGGTGGGTTCCATGGGAAGAAATGGTCGCTGAAGAATATCAGGTTGAGGGAAGTAAATTAGAAGGTTTGATTGCTACCTTATCAGATACTTTGGACCAGATGATTGAAATGAAAGGATAGAACATGAAAAAAAGATACCTTGTCTTGTCAAAGCTTTATTAGCCTTGACATTGGCAGCTTGTTCACAAGAAAAGCCGGCAACTTCAGAAACTCAGACTTCAACTGGAGAAAAAACCGTCCAAGAAGGAACTGTCGGTAGTAAATCTCAGGAAGCAAGCCAGAAAAAGGCAGAAGTAGTTAATAAAGGAGATTACTATAGCGTTCAAGGGAAGTACGATGAGATTGTTATCGCTAATAAACATTATCCCTTGTCTAAGGACTATAATCCTGGAGAAAATCCTACAGCAAAGGCTGAGTTGTTGAAGCTTATTGCTGCCATGCAGCAAGCAGGATTTCCCAATCAGCGACCACTATAGTGGTTTCAGAAGTTATGAAACTCAAACTCAACTTTATCAGGACTATGTCAACAAAGACGGAAAGGCAGAGGCTGACCGCTATTCTGCTCGGCCTGGATATAGTGAACACCAAACTGGACTAGCATTTGACCTTATCGGTACAGATGGAGATTTAGTGACAGAAGAAAAAGCTGCTCAATGGCTTTTAGATCATGCTCTGCAGACTATGGTTTTGTCGTTCGTTACCTCAAAAGGTAAGGAAAAAAGAAACAGGGCTATATGGCTGAAGAATGGCATTTGCGCTACGTCGGGAAAGAAGCCAAGGATATCGCTGCAAGTGGTCTCAGCTTGGAAGAGTATTACGGCTTTGAAGGTGGAGACTATGTTGATTAGTCGCAAAATATCTTGCAAGAACGCTTGAAATTTGATAAAAATGAATAATAATTAAATAGGAATCTGCAAGACTAGTATCTCAGGGAAGTATATCAGGGAGGGAGCCGTGACTGAAAGCTCTCTATATGAAAGCTGGGTGAATTCACTTGCCATGGATTTAGAAATGAAGGTCTGACTTGTCAGATAAAAACGGATGGTACCGCGTGTCAACGCTCCGATTGTGGAGTTTTTGGCATGTGGTTTTCTTTTTATCTGATGATCGACTTATGGAGGAATTATGTCAACTATTGAAGAACAATTAAAAGCGCTTCGTGAAGAAACGCTGGCCAGCTTGAAGCAGATTTCTGCGGAAAATGAAAAAGAAATGCAAGAATTGCGTGTCTCTGTCCTTGGTAAAAAAAGGATCACTGACTGAAATCCTTAAAGGGATGAAAGATGTTTCTGCAGAAATGCGTCCTGTTATCGGGAAACACGTCAATGAAGCGCGTGATATCTTGACAGCTGCCTTTGAAGAAACAGCTAAGCTTTTGGAAGAAAAGAAAGTCGCAGCTCAACTAGCAAGTGAGAGCATCGATGTTACGCTTCCAGGTCGCCCAGTTGCGACTGGTCACCGTCACGTCCTTACACAAACCAGTGAAGAAATCGAAGATATTTTCATCGGTATGGGTTATCAAGTCGTGGATGGTTTTGAAGTGGAGCAAGACTACTACAACTTCGAGCGTATGAACCTTCCAAAAGATCACCCAGCTCGTGATATGCAGGACACTTTCTACATCACAGAAGAAATCTTGCTCCGTACCCACACGTCTCCAGTTCAGGCGCGTGCGATGGATGCCCATGATTTTTCTAAAGGTCCTTTGAAGATGATCTCACCAGGACGTGTATTCCGTCGTGATACAGACGATGCAACCCACAGTCACCAATTCCATCAAATCGAAGGTTTGGTTGTTGGGAAAAACATCTCTATGGCTGACCTTCAAGGAACTCTTCAGTTGATTGTCCAAAAAATGTTTGGTGAAGAGCGCCAAATCCGTTTGCGTCCATCATATTTCCCATTCACTGAGCCATCTGTTGAGGTTGACGTTTCATGCTTCAAGTGTGGAGGAGACGGCTGTAACGTATGTAAGAAAACGGGTTGGATTGAGATTATGGGTGCCGGTATGGTTCACCCACGAGTCCTTGAGATGAGTGGTATCGATGCAACTGTTTACTCTGGATTTGCCTTTGGTCTTGGTCAAGAGCGTGTAGCCATGCTTCGTTATGGAATTAATGATATTCGTGGCTTCTACCAAGGAGATGTCCGCTTCTCAGAGCAGTTTAAATAAGATTGAAACCTGAAACACAGTCCTATACAGTACTAATCATCTTCTCTCGATGAGATATGGTGAGTACTGCCTCAAAAGAAAAAAAGAAAGGAATTGAAAAGGTCTCTCTTACTGGGATCTTACAATCAGAATTATGTTAGTATCTTATAAATGGTTAAAAAGAATTGGTGGACATTGATGTACCATCAGAGGAGTTGGCTGAAAAAAATGTCAACCACAGGGATCGAAGTAGAAGGTGTCGAATCACCAGTTGCTGGTCTCTCAAAAAAATTGTCGTCGGAGAGGTCTTGTCATGTGAAGATGTTCCAGAGACTCATCTTCATGTCTGCCAAGTTAATGTGGGTGAAGAAGAAGCCCGTCAAATTGTCTGTGGAGCACCAAATGTGCGCGCTGGCATCAAGGTCATGGTGGCTCTTCCAGGTGCTCGCATCGCGGACAACTACAAGATCAAAAAAGGGAAAATCCGTGGTTTGGAATCACTCGGAATGATCTGCTCCCTTGGTGAATTAGGGATTTCTGACTCTGTTGTACCAAAAGGAATTTGCAGATGGGATCCAAATCTTGCCTCAAGAAGCTGTTCCTGGGGATGAAGTCTTCTCTTACCTAGACTTGGATGATGAAATTATCGAGCTTTCCATCACTCCAAACCGTGCAGATGCCCTCTCTATGCGTGGGGTAGCACACGAAGTAGCTGCTATCTATGACAAGGCAGTCAACTTTCAAAGAATTTACTTTAACAGAAACAGACCAAGTTGCATCAGATGCTCTTTCTGTCAGCATTGATACAGACAAGGCTCCTATACTATGCGACTCGTATCTTGGACAATGTGACGATTGCACCAAGTCCACAATGGTTTGCAAAAACCTCCTCATGAACGAAGGTATTCGTCCGATTAACAATGTTGTTGACGTGACCAACTATATCTTGCTTTACTTTGGTCAGCCTATGCATGCCTTTTGACTTGGATACCTTTGAAGGGACTGACATCCGTGTACGTGAAGCACGTGCTGGTGAGAAATTAGTGACCTTGGATGGGGAAGAGCGTGAGTTGGAAACAACTGATTTAGTGATTACTGTTGCTGACAAACCAGTAGCCCTTGCAGGTGTCATGGGTGGACAAGCTACAGAAATCTCTGAAAAATCTACTCGTGTCGTCCTTGAAGCTGCTGTCTTCAATGGCAAATCTATCCGAAAGACAAGTGGTCGTCTCAACCTTCGTTCTGAATCATCTTCTCGCTTTGAAAAAAGGCATCAACGTGGCGACTGTCAATGAAGCCCTTGATGCAGCAGCAAGCATGATTGCAGAGCTTGCAGGTGCAACCGTGCGTAAGGGAATCGTTTCAGCAGGCCAGCTCGACACTTCTGATGTAGAAGTTTCTTCAACACTTGCAGACGTCAACCGTGTCCTCGGCACAGAGCTTTCCTACGCAGATGTAGAAGATGTCTTCCGTCGCCTTGGCTTCGGCCTTTCTGGAAATGCTGAAAGCTTTACTGTCAGCGTCCCTCGTCGCCGCTGGGATATTACTATCGAGGCTGACCTCTTTGAAGAAATCGCTCGTATCTATGGCTATGATCGCTTGCCAACTAGTCTTCCAAAAGACGATGGGACAGCAGGTGAATTGACTGCGACACAAAAACTCCGTCGTCAAGTTCGGACTATTGCTGAAGGAGCAGGACTGACTGAGATCATTACCTACGCTCTGACAACTCCTGAAAAAGCAGTTGAGTTTACGATTCAGCCAAGCAACTTAACAGAGCTCATGTGGCCAATGACTGTGGACCGTTCAGTTCTCCGTCAAAATATGGTTTCTGGTATCCTTGATACAGTTGCCTACAACGTTGCGCGTAAGAACAAAGACTTGGCTCTCTACGAGATTGGAAAAGTCTTCGAGCAAACGGGTAATCCAAAAGAAGACTTGCCAAATGAAATCAACAGCTTTGCCTTTCTTGACAGGTTTAGTCGCTGAAAAAGACTTCCAAACTGCAGCTGTTCCAGTTGACTTTCTTCTATGCCAAAGGAATTTTGGAAGCCCTCTTTGCTCGCTTGGGTCTTGAAGTGACTTATACAGCAACTTCTGAAATAGCTAGTCTCCATCCAGGACGTACAGCCTTGATTTCACTCGGGGATCAAGTTCTTGGTTTCCTCGGTCAAGTACACCCTGTGACAGCTAAGGCTTATGATATTCCAGAGACTTATGTGGCTGAGCTTAACCTTTCAGCTATTGAGACAGCTCTTCAACCAGCCGCTCCATTTGTGGAAATTACGAAGTTCCCAGCAGTGAGCCGTGATATCGCCCTTCTCCTCAAGGCAGAAGTGACTCACCAAGAGGTAGTTGATGCGATCCAGGCTGCAGGCGTGAAACGATTGACAGATATCAAACTCTTTGACGTTTTCTCAGGTGAAAAACTAGGGACTTGGTATGAAGTCAATGGCTTATAGCTTGACCTTCCAAAATCCAGAAGATAGCTTGACTGATGAAGAGGTTGCACGCTATATGGAAAAAAATCAAAGCTTCACTTGAAGAAAAAAAGTGAATGCAGAAGTGCGTTAAAAGTCTAAAATCCATCCCTGAGGGATGGATTTTTTTGTCTTTCATCAAATGCCGAATATTGGAAAGAAAAATAAATGTGAATTTTATTATTTTTGGTATGAAAAATCCAAGCAAATTCTACTAATAAAAAAATGTACATAAATCCTTGTAATGCCCAAAAAAAAGAGTATAATGAGGGTAAGATTAGTAGGAGGTGGAATATGTTAGAAATCCGCAATCTTGAAAAAAGTTTTGGTCCCAAACAAGTCTTGTTTGGCGTTGACTTTCAAGCTCAACCTGGAAGAATTTTTAGGTCTAGTTGGGAAAAAAATGGAGCAGGGAAAACAACCATTTTTCCACAGTATTTTGAAATTTTTGGATTATCAAGGAGAAATTCAGTTTGATGGCCAGGAAATCCGTCAGGAAACCTATGCTCGTATCGGTTATCTCCCAGAGGAACGTAGTCTCATGCCTAAGTTGACAGTTCTCGAACAAGTGCGCTATCTTGCAACTTTAAAAGGGATGGATGCAAAAAGAAGTCAAAGAAAAAAACTACCTCAATGGATGGAAAAACTGGAAGTCAAGGGAAACTGACAGACAAGATTAAGAGTCTCTCAAAAGGGAATCAACAAAAGATTCAGCTGATTATTACTTTAATGCATGAACCAGATTTGATTATCCTAGATGAACCTTTTAGTGGTCTAGATCCAGTCAATACCGAATTGCTTAAGCAGGTCATCCTCAAAGAAAAAAGAACGTGGAGCAACCATTATCTTTTCAGACCACGTCATGACCAATGTCGAAGAGTTATGTGATGATATCCTTATGATTCGTGATGGGCGTGTCGTCTTGCATGGACCAGTCCAAGATGTTCGTAATCAATATGGCAAAACGCGACTCTTTGTTGCAAGTGAAAAGAGTCAGGAAGAGTTGGAAAAACTCCCACATGTCATTCATGCTGGCTTGACCAAGCAGGGAATTTGGAAGCTCATCCTAGACGATGAAAATGCTGGACAGGAGCTCTTTGCTATCTTGACTCAAGGACACTATATCGCGACCTTTGACCAGCAGGCTCCGACAATCGATGAAATCTTTAAACTAGAATCAGGGGTGGAAGTATGAGAAATATGTTGGTTGTAATCAAAGAAACCTATCTACGTCATGTCAAATCATGGAGTTTCTTCTTTATGGTAATCTCGCCATTTCTCTTTATCGGTTTATCTGGAGGAATTGGCTATCTCCAAGGTTCCTCTCTAGCTCAAAAAATAAGGTAGCAGTGGTTAGTTCGGTTCCTGCTGTTACAGAAGGACTCAAATCGACCAATGGCATTAACTTTGACTATAAGGATGAAGCAAGTGCCCAAGAAGCCATCAAGGATGAAAAAATAAAAGGTTATTTGACCATTGATCAAGAAGATGGTGTACTTAAGGCAGTTTATCATGGTGAAACTTCTCTTGAAAGTGGTATAAAGTTAGCTGTGACCACTAAGTTGAATGAACTCCAATACCAACTAAACCGTTCTGAGGCGCATTTATCTCAGGAACAGGAACAACACTTGGCCCAAACGATTCAATTTACAGAGCAGATTGATGAAGCTAAGGAAAATAAAAAAATGGTCCAAACCTTTGCGGCTGCAGGACTAGGCTTCTTCCTCTATATGATCTTGATTACTTATGCCAGTGTCACTGCTCAAGAGGTAGCCAGTGAAAAAGGGACAAAAATCATGGAAGTGGTCTTCTCAAGTATTCGAGCTAGCCATTACTTTTACGCACGTATGATTGCTTTACTTCTTGTCATTTTGACCCATATTGGCATTTACGTCATTGGAGGATTTGGAGCTCTCTTATTCTTTAAAGATATGCCTTTCTTGGCTAATTCAGGTATTCTAAACCATTTGGGAGAAGCCTTTTCGGTTAATACTTTGTTGTTTGTCTTGGTCAGTCTCTTTATGTATGTGGTCTTGGCAGCCTTTCTGGGTTCTATGGTTTCTAGACCCGAAGACTCTGGTAAGGCCTTGTCCCCTTTGATGCTCTTGATTATGGTAGGTTTTATTGGAGTAACTGCCTTAGGAACATCTGGAGATAATTTGGTTTTGAAGATTGGCTCATATATCCCATTCATCTCAACCTTCTTTATGCCTTTTAGAGCTATTAATGGCTATGCAAGTAGTTTAGAAGCATGGATTTCGCTTGCGATAACAGTTATTTTTGCAGTAACTGCAACAGCCTTTATCGGACGTATGTATGCCAGCCTAGTCCTTCAAACAGATGATTTAGGCATTTGGAAAACCTTTAAACGAGCTTTGAGCTATAAATAATGTATTGGACCTGAGAACCCTATCTCTCAGGTCTTTCAATTCATTGAAATATTTCACAATAATTTCTTCTAAAACCTTTGACTAATAAAGAAAAATTATCGTACAATAAAGAGTACGTGATAAAATGAGACCAGAGTTTATTTGCTCTGGCGTTAGTAGTAAAAAATGAGGAGAAACGCTTTGGAATTAGAAGTATTTGCTGGGCAAGAAAAAAGTGAACTATCTATGATTGAGGTGGCTCGTGCCATCTTGGAACAACGTGGTCGCGATCACGAGATGCATTTTTAGCGATTTAGTCAACGAAATCCAAAACTATCTTGGCACCTCTAATAGCGATATTCGCGAAGCACTACCTTTGTTCTATACAGAGTTGAACTTTGACGGTAGTTTTATCTCACTTGGAGATAACAAATGGGGTCTTCGTTCATGGTATGGAGTAGATGAAATTGACGAAGAAATCATTGCACTTGAGGAAAGTGACGATGAAGAAGTAACACCTAAGGCTAAGAAAAAACGTGTCAATGCCTTTATGGACGGAGATACGGATGCCATTGACTATGGTGCAGATGATCCAGAGGATGAGGACGCCTACGAAGAAGATCCAGCTCTTTCTTACGATGATGAAAATCCGGATGATGAGAAGAATGAAGTAGAAGCCTACGACGCTGAAATCAATGAAATTGCACCAGATGATCTTGGAGAAGATGTCGATCTTAATGAAGAAGATGACGAAGATTCTGAGGACGAAGAAGAATAATACCAAACAACAAGGAAATCTCCTTGTTGTTTTTCTTTTCTGCAGTAGAACTATAAATCTAGCAAAGAGAGACATTTGACAAATGAGTCAAATTGAGGTAAGATATTGTTCGGGCACCTCTTTTAGAGGTCGGAGCTTCCTAGTTATTAGGGAGCTATTTTTTTGTTTTTCCAGGGAAATTATCAACCTGGATTGTAGTTATCGGTGAAGGTCTTGTTTTCTTAGTTCCCCTCTAGTGAACAAGATCTTGAGCATTTTTAGAAAGAGGAATCTATGTCTCACGAAATATTTTTTTGTAACTGGTGGAGTGGTGTCGTCTATTGGGAAAAGGTATCGTTGCGGCTGAGTCTAGGACGGCTCTTGAAAAAAATCGTGGTTTGAAAGTAACCATTCAAAAAAATTTGACCCTTATATCAATATTGACCCAGGGACCATGAGCCCTTACCAGCACGGGGAAGTTTTTGTAACAGATGATGGGGCTGAGACAGACTTTGGACCTAGGGTCACTATGAACGTTTTATCGATATCAACCTCAACAAATACTCAAACGTGACAACTGGTAAAATCTACAGTGAAGTTCTTCGCAAGGAACGTCGTGGAGAATACCTTGGAGCAACTGTCCAAGTCATTCCACATATTACAGATGCCTTGAAAGAAAAAATTAAGCGTGCCGCTCTAACGACTGACTCTGATGTTATTATTACAGAGGTTGGGGGAACAGTCGGCGATATTGAATCCCTTCCATTCTTAGAGGCGCTTCGTCAAATGAAGTCTGATGTCGGCGCAGAAAATGTCATGTATATCCATACAACCTTGCTTCCTTACCTCAAGGCGGCTGGAGAAATGAAGACCAAGCCGACTCAACACTCTGTCAAAGAATTGCGTGGTTTGGGAATCCAGCCAAATATGTTGGTCATTCGTACTGAAAAGCCGGCTGGACAAGGAATTAAAAATAAACTGGCCCAGTTCTGTGATGTAGCACCAGAAGCAGTTATAGAGTCATTGGATGTGGATCATCTTTACCAAATTCCACTAAATCTGCAAGCTCAAGGCATGGATCAAATTGTCTGTGACCATTTGAAGATTGATGCACCGGCAGCAGATATGACAGAGTGGTCAGCTATGGTTGATAAGGTCATGAATCTCAAAAAACAAGTCAAAATTGCTCTTGTTGGTAAGTATGTCGAGTTGCAAGATGCCTACATCTCTGTCGTAGAGGCCTTGAAACACTCTGGTTATGCCAATGATGCAGAGGTGAAGATTGATTGGGTTAATGCTAATGACGTGACAGCTGACAATGTAGCAGAACTCCTAGCTGATGCTGATGGAATCATCGTTCCAGGTGGTTTTGGTCAACGTGGTACTGAGGGTAAGATTCAAGCGATTCGCTATGCGCGTGAAAATGATGTACCAATGCTGGGAGTTTGCTTGGGTATGCAGTTGACCTGTATCGAGTTTGCCCGTAATGTCTTAGGTCTTGAAGGAGCTAATTCAGCAGAGCTAAATCCTGATACCAAATATCCTATCATCGATATCATGCGTGATCAGATTGATGTTGAGGACATGGGTGGTACCCTTCGTTTGGGACTTTATCCTTCTAAGTTAAAACGTGGTTCTAAGGCAGCAGCAGCTTATCATAACAAAGAGGTGGTGCAACGCCGTCACCGTCACCGTTATGAATTTAACAATGCCTTCCGTGAACAGTTTGAAGGAGCAGGTTTTGTCTTTTCAGGAGTGTCACCAGACAATCGCTTGGTCGAAATTGTTGAAATCCCAGAAAATAAATTCTTTGTGGCTTGTCAGTACCATCCAGAGCTTTCAAGTCGTCCAAAACCGTCCCAGAAGAACTCTACACTGCTTTTGTGACAGCTGCAGTTGAAAATCGTAAATAGTAGAATAAACCTTTGAGAGTCATCTCAGAGGTTTATTTTTTATTTTCGGGATCATGAAAGTATGGAAAATCAGTTCTGAATTTGGTAAGATAAGATTATGGATTTTTGAAAAAAATTGAACAAGCATATACTTATTTATTAGAAAATGTCCAAATCATTCAAAAACGATTTGGCGACAAGCTTTTATGACGCCTTGATAGAACAAAATGGGATCTATCTCGATGGTCAAACCGCTCTGGAACAAGTCAAAAAAATAACCAGGCCATAAAACGCTTGGCACTTCGAAAAGAGGAGTGGTTACGGACCTATCAATTTTTGTTAATGAAGGCAGCTCAAACAGAACCTCTTCAAGCCAATCACCAATTCACACCGGATGCAGTTGGTCACTTGATGATTTTTTTATCATAGAACAGCTTTTGTCCTACTGAAGATCTAAGTCTGTTAGAGTTAGGTTCTGGAATGGGAATTCTGGGATCTAGCTTCTTGACATCTATGAACAAAAAGGTTGATTACCTTGGAATAGAGCTAGATGATCTCTTGATTGATCTGGCAGCAAGCATGGCTGAAGTTATGGATCTTCAAATGGGCTTTGTCCAAGGAGATGCAGTGCGTCCGCAAGTATTAAAAGAAAGTGATATCATTGTGAGTGACCTACCGGTCGGCTACTACCCAGATGATCAGACAGCCTCACGATATCAAGTAGCAGCTAAAGATGAACATACCTATGCGCATCATCTGTTAATGGAACAATCACTCAAGTATCTCAGAACAGGAGGCTATGCGATTTTTCTAGCTCCTACAGATTTATTAACGAGTCCTCAGAGTGAACTTTTTAAAATCCTGGCTGACTGATCAGGCACAACTAGTAGCAATCATCGCTTTACCAGAGGATCTCTTTGTACAGGGAGCACAGTCTAAAACAATCTTTGTTCTACAGAAGAAGACGGGAGAAGCGATTGAACCATTTGTTTATCCACTTACGAGTCTTCGTGACCCTGAAATTTTGATGGAATTTAAGGAAAAATTTTCAAAATTGGTGTCAAGAACATGAAATCTAATGTAAATTTTTGATATAATAGTTGAAAACGCTTAAAAAGGGGAAAAAATTATGTCTAAAACAATTGCAATTAATGCCGGTAGCTCAAGTTTGAAATGGCAACTGTATCAAATGCCAGAAGAACAGGTTCTTGCTAAAGGTTTAATTGAACGCATTGGTTTGAAAGATTCTATCTCAACAGTTAAATTCGATGGTCGTGCTGAAAAAGAAATCACTGATATTGAAAAATCATACTGTTGCTGTTAAAAATCTTGCTTGATGACTTAATCCGTTTTGATATTATCAAATCTTACGATGAAATCACAGGGGTTGGACACCGTGTTGTTGCTGGTGGTGAAGTCTTTACAGACTCTGTAGTAGTAGAAGGTGATGTTTTGGCTCAAATAGAAGAGTTAGGTCTACTTGCGCCATTGCATACTCCAGCTAACGTAGCCGGAATTCGCGCCTTCAAGGAACTGTTACCAAACGTAACTAGTGTTGCTGTTTTTGATACATCATTCCACTCAACTATGCCTGAGAAAGCTTACCGCTATCCACTACCAACTAAATATTACACAGAAAACAAAGTTCGTAAATATGGTGCTCATGGAACTAGTCACCAATTTGTAGCTCAAGAAGCAGCAAAACTTTTGGGACGTCCGCTAGAAGAATTAAAATTAATTACATGTCATATCGGTAATGGTGGTTCTATTACTGCGGTTAAGGGTGGAAAATCTGTTGATACATCTATGGGATTCACACCACTTGCAGGTGTGATGATGGGTACACGTACTGGTGATATCGATCCAGCTATCATTCCTTACCTTATGGAACATACAAATGATTTTAATACACCAGAAGATATGATCAATGTATTGAACCGTGAGTCAGGTTTACAAGGTATTTTTGGTAAATCTAGCGATATGCGTGATGTAGAAGCTGGCGTTGAAGCTGGTGATCCTGATGCAACCTTGGCTCTTGAAATGTACGTTGACCGTATCCAAAAATATATTGGACAATACTTGGCAGTCCTAAACGGAGCGGATGCTATCATCTTTACGGCTGGTGTTGGTGAAAAAATGCAGCTGATGTACGTGCAAAAGTTATCACTGGTATTTCTTGGTTCGGTTGTGATGTAGATCCAGAGAAAAATGTTTTTGGTGTAACTGGAGACATCTCTACAGATGCTGCAAAAATTCGTGTCCTTGTCATCCCAACGGATGAAGAACTTGTTATTGCGCGTGATGTGGAACGTTTGAAAAAAATAAAGGATAATAAAATCGACCTTCTTAATAGAGAGGTCGATTTTTTTATGTAGTTGACGAGTGTTTACCATTTGGTAAGTGAAACTTCACCACTGTTGAGCCAGATTTTTGCACCAGTTGCTAATTCTATCTGCAGTTGGCCCTGATCCGAAATGTCACACGCTTTTCCTGTGATTATTTCTTGATTCTTCTTGAAGGAAATTTCTTTTGCCTAAAAACGATGGAGCGCTTTTTATAGAGATAAAGTAGCTCATCGGCATCTGTTTCGTAGAAACATTTCCAAATTTCAGCAATCAGTTCATTGCGAGTGATAGGACTGTTTTTCAGAGAAGAGGCTTCCAGCTTTTCCTTGCAGATTTTTTTGGGGAAAGTCAGCGATAGAAAAGTTGATTCCAACACCAATAATAACATCTGTAACAAGTCCGGTTTCGATAGAAGTAATGGCTTCTGTTAGGATACCGGCTATTTTTCTGATTTAGATACAGATCATTTACCCATTTAATGTCTAAATCAATCAAGCTCAAATTTTTAACAGCCTTATAAATAGCAGTATGCAGTCAAGAGTGTATAAGCTGGTAGATCTAGATAAAAGAGATTGGGTTTGAGGTGGAGAGACATATAGATTCCCCCTTGTCTGGAGAGTAGTAGGGACGTTGAAATCGACCACGGCCCATCGTTTGGCTAGTTGAGAGGTAGAGTGTATCTCCTTTGGCACCAGCTTCCATAGCCTCCTTGGCATCACTCTGGGTTGATTTGGTAATAGGTTTAAATTGAACGGAGATGGAACTATTGGCTTCGATGTCTTGAGGTAAGATAAGGTCACCATGGAGAAGTTTGTAGCCACGGTTTTTGATGCTGTCAATTTCTAAACCTTCTTGTTGGAGGCGTTGGATAGCCTTCCAAACAGAGGTGCGAGAGAGGTTTAATACATCAGCGATTTTCTCTCCACTTAAATAATCAGATTCACTGGCTAATATTTTATAAACTTCTTGGTAAGATTTCATAGTAGAGCCTTTCCGGAAAAATTAATTTAATTGTACCATATTTTTATAAAAGATTGACTGCTTTTTATAAGAAGAATCCTAGTTCCCTATAGAGTTTTTACTAAGTTTTAGTCAGGATAAGAAGGACAAAGTGGTTTTCAAATACTTCGAAAAAAATGGTAAAAATGTTTTTAATAGTTTATATATCTGTGTATTATAACGCAGAGAGAAAGGATCTGTTGTGAAATCAATAGGTATCATTGAAAAATTGAAAGGCTTGTCTAAGCAGGAGCTAGTCTTGCTAGCTGTAATTCTAAGTATTTTCTTGCCTTTTTATATTTTCGTCATTATTTTTATCGCTTACTTGATAGGGCTTATCTTTACAGGAGAAATAAAGGGGATTCTAAAACGACTCTCTAACCATGCCATTCTACTGTTGTTTATTGGCTATAGCAGCTATCTCTCTTCTAGCACAAAATGTCATGGGGATGGTTTCCACTTTAGGAATGTTCCTCTTTGCGATTTTCTTTTACTATTACCAGGCGCATCTAACCCCTAAATTTTTTAGATTAGTATTACAAGGGATTTTATCGCTTAGTGTGTTAGCCTCAGTTTTCGCAGCTCTGGAGCATTTTCAAATCGTTAAGAAATTTGATTATACCTTCTTATCACCAAAGATGCAGGTTTGGCACCAGAACCGAGCAGAAGTAGCCTTCTTTAATCCTAATTATTATGGAATTATCTGTTGCTTCTGTATCATGATTGGTTTTTATCTGATAAGTACGACTAGATTAAGATGGTTGAAAATTTTCTCAGTGATTGCAATTTTTGCTAACTTATTTGGGCTCAACTTTACTCAAAATAGAACGGCCTTTCCAGCCATTATCTTTGGTGCGATTATTTATCTGTTCACAACCATTAAAAACTGGCGTGCATTCTGGCTAAGTATTGCAGTCTTTGGTATTGGTTTGGCCTTTCTCTTCTCCAGTGATTTAGGAGTTCGAATGGGAACCCTTGATTCATCTATGGAAGAACGAGTGTCTATCTGGAATGCAGGTATGTCCTTATTCAAACAAAACCCTTTCTGGGGAGAAGGTCCACTAACATACATGCATGCTTATCCTCGTATTTTTGCACCTTATCATGAACACGCCCACAGTATCTATATTGATACGATATTGAGTTACGGTGTAGTAGGGACTGTCTTGTTAGGAATCGCTTCTTCTGACCCAATCCGAAAATTAATTGATATGAGTCAAGTACCAAGTAAACGACCGATTCTTGGACTCTATCTTTCATTTTTAACAGTGGTTGCAGTGCATGGAATTTTTGATTTGGCCCTCTTCTGGATTCAATCATCTTTTATCTTCCTTCTAGTGATGTGTAGTTTACCACTCAAACATAGTATGATTGCAGAACTTGTTGATTAACAAAAAAGATAGTAGAAATTTCTTTTCTACTATCTTTTTCTTTTTGTTGCAATTATTGAATAGCTTGAAGTAAATCTTCAGCTTGTTGTTTAAGAGAAGCAGCGACGCTATCTTCAAGTACTAATTGACCATCTGCCCATGCAGAATCATTAACACGGGCTGCAGTAAATTCACCTACGATTTGTGTACGGATAAATGGTAGAAGGTCTTTATAAATCGCAAAGAGTTGATCGTGTCCAGCGTTAGCTACAGATGATACCGTAACAATCTTATCTTGAAGAGCAGATGCTCCACGAGTGTCAGATAAGTCAATTGCGCGTGATAGCCAGTCAAGTAAGTTTTTCACAGTCCCTGGAATTGAGAAGTTGTAAACTGGAGAGAAGATCCAGATAGCATCAGCAGCTTGAACAGCTTCGCGAGTCACCGCAACAGCTGGAAGTGTAGGAACTTCAAGGTCTTGGCTAAATAGAGGAATGGCTGAGTAATCAAGGTAACTTACCTCGGCTTTGCCAGCAAGTGCCTTTTCAGCTTCTAGTGCCATTTGGTGGTTGAAAGAACCTTCACGAAGTGAACCAACGATAAATAATACTTTTTTAGACATAGGATGTCTCCTTTAAATTTTAATCAGAGAATTCTCTGTTGTTACAATATATGTTACAACAGAATAAAAATCATTTGCAAGAAATTTGCTCAGAATATAAAAAGTCCTAAATTTGAAGCTATTAATCCTAGATTGAAGATAAAAAGCCTATAGCTCAATAGTTGGAGCTTATATTTGAATGCCTGAAAGTAGGTTAGAGTTCAAGAATCTCCCCTTAATTCACTTGTAATTCAATAGGATAGATGGTAAAATAGACGAGTGAAAAAGAGACAGAAAAAGAAAAATTCCCTATTATTTCAGTACATTATTGGTATAACTTTGTTAACTCTAGTCATCACTTCTTCCTTTCTCTACTTGGTATGGCTCAGCATGAAGCCTTATCAAACTGCAAAGGTAGAAGGTGAAAGACTCATAAGCAGTATGCAAATCTAGAAACGGTTAGCCAGGTTGATATCTTCAATGGTTTAGAAAGCTATTATAGTGTTCTTGGTCAAGATAAGAACCAGAAACCAGTTGCTGTCTTAATAGAGAAAAGTAGCAACAATATTTACGTATATCAACTAGAAAATGGGACTTCTCAAGAAAAAGCAGAAGCAGTTGTCAGAGAAAAAAGGAGCAACTGAGATCGACAAGATTACTTTCGGACGCTACGCCGATAAGCCTGTCTGGGAAATCAAGTCTGGAGGAGACTATTATCTAGTAGATTTTTGAATCTGGTAGCCTAATCGAAAAGGAGAAGCTATGAAACTATCCAAGCGTGTATTAGAAATGGAAGAAAGTGTCACTTTAGCTAGTGATGCAAGAGCAAAGAAGTTAAAGGCTGAAGGAAAAGATGTTCTTTTCTTAACTTTAGGTCAGCCCGATTTTCATACTCCTGAAAATATTCAAGATGCTGCTGTTGCGACTATTCGAGATGGACGTGCTTCTTTCTATACGGTAGCTTCAGGTTTGCCTGAGTTAAAAAGCGCAGTCAATACCTATTTTGAACGTTATTATGGTTATTCTGTAGCGACTAACGAGTTACTTTTGCTACAGGTGCCAAGTTTTCTCTCTACACTTTCTTTATGGCTGTAGTTAATCCTGGAGATGAGGTCATCATTCCTACTCCTTACTGGGTCAGCTATGGAGATCAGGTTAAAATGGCTGGTGGTGTTCCAATCTTTGTCCAAGCCAAGGAAGATAATCACTTTAAAGTAACTGTAGAGCAATTAGAAGCGACTGCACTGGTAAGACCAAAGTTTTGGTTCTTAACTCACCATCTAATCCTACCGGTATGATCTATTCTCGTGAGGAACTCTTGGCCATCGGAAACTGGGCAGTTGAACACGATATTCTCATTCTGGCAGACGATATTTATGGTCGTTTGGTCTATAATGGGAATGAGTTCGTTCCAATCTCTAGTCTTTCAGAAGCTATTCGTAAACAAACCATTGTCATCAATGGAGTGTCTAAGGCCTACGCTATGACAGGATGGCGTGTTGGTTATGCAGTGGGTGATCCAGAAATCATTGTCGCCATGAGCAAACCAACAGGTCAAACAACTTCTAACCTAACCGCTGTTTCACAATACGCAACAATCGAGGCATTAACTGGACCGCAAGATTCTGTAGAAGTCATGCGTCAAGCTTTTGAAGAGCGTTTGAATACCATCTATCCACTCTTGTGTCAAGTCCCTGGCTTTGAGGTTGTCAAACCACAAGGAGCTTTCTATCTCTTCCCAAATGTTAAAAAAGCCATGGAAATGAAAGGTTATACCGATGTAACAGCATTTACAACGGCTATCCTTGAGGAAGTTGGTCTAGCATTGATTACAGGAGCCGGATTTGGAGCACCAGAGAATGTTCGTCTCAGCTATGCGACAGATCTAGATACACTTAAAGAAGCTATTCGTCGTTTGCACCAATTTATGGAAAAAAATAAGAGTTATACTCCGCCTCATTGGCAGAGGTTTTTTGTTGTTAAAACTTATGAATTTCTAACAAACTAGCTAGCTATCAGGCATTATTTGTGGTACAATAATGAGTAATAATGTCTTTGGACAAGTTAAACGAAAAAAGGAAGATAAATGATGACAAAACGTGTAACAATTATCGAAGTAAAAGACTACGTTGGTCAAGAAGTCACTATCGGTGCTTGGGTTGCCAACAAATCAGGTAAAGGAAAAATTGCTTTCTTGCAATTGCGTGACGGAACTGCCTTTTTCCAAGGTGTTGCTTTTAAACCAAACTTTATCGAAAAATTTGGGGAAGAAGTAGGTCTTGAAAAATTTGATACCATCAAACGCTTAAGCCAAGAAACGTCTGTCTTTGTGACAGGTATTGTCAAAGAAGACGAGCGTTCTAAATTTGGTTATGAGTTGGATATTACAGACATCGAAGTCATCGGTGAATCTCAAGATTACCCAATCACTCCAAAAGAACACGGTACAGACTTCTTGATGGACAATCGTCATTTGTGGTTGCGTTCACGCAAACAAGTAGCAGTGATGCAAATTCGTAACGCAATCATTTATGCAACTTATGAGTTCTTTGATAAGAATGGCTTCATGAAGTTTGATAGCCCAATTCTTTCAGGTAATGCGGCAGAAGATCTCGACAGAACTTTTTGAAACAGACTACTTTGGAACACCAGCCTACTTGAGCCAATCAGGACAGCTTTTATCTTGAAGCTGGTGCCATGGCTCTGGCTGCGTCTTTGACTTTTGGTCCAGTATTCCGTGCGAGAAAATCTAAGACTCGCCGTCACTTGACTGAATTCTGGATGATGGATGCAGAGTACTCATATTTGACACATGATGAATCACTTGACTTGCAAGAAGCTTATGTCAAAGCTCTTCTTCAAGGTGTTCTTGACCGTGCTCCTCAAGCCTTAGAAACATTGGAGCGTGATACAGAACTCTTGAAACGCTACATTGCAGAGCCATTCAAACGCATCACTTATGATGAAGCGATTGATCTCTTGCAAGAGCATGAAAATGATGAAGATGCAGATTACGAGCATTTGGAACATGGTGATGACTTCGGTTCGCCACATGAAACTTGGATTTCAAACCACTTTGGTGTGCCAACTTTCGTGATTAACTACCCTGCAGATATCAAAAGCCTTCTACATGAAACCAGTCCCTGGTAATCCAGACCGCGTTCTTTGTGCGGACTTGCTCGCACCAGAAGGCTACGGAGAAATCATCGGTGGTTCCATGCGTGAGGAAGACTACGATGCACTTGTTGCAAAAATGGAATCACTTGGTATGGATCGTACAGAATACGAATTCTACCTTGACCTTCGTAAATACGGTACAGTACCACACGGTGGATTTGGTATCGGTATCGAGCGTATGGTGACTTTTTGCAACGAGGTACAAAACACATCCGTGAAGCCATTCCGTTCCCACGTATGTTGCACCGTATCAAACCTTATAGCCATGAGGCTGGGACAAAAAGTCCCTAGCCTCTAAATTGTCTTTGGATTATCGAGCAAGACGCAGTGGTTGAGTGGGCTATACCACGCTGAATTCATCAGCTTTTACAGCCCTACTCAACTGTGCGGAGGTGGGACGACGAAATCGAATTCTAACGAATTACCGATTTCTGTCCCACTCTCACTTTAAATGAAAGAGGTAGAGAAAAATGTAGGCAACACTCAGTAAGTTTTTAGAAACAGTCATACCTATATATTGAAAGAGAAAACAATGTTTAAAAAGAACTTACAAACGCAATATTCCGCTCCTAGCAGGCCTGGAATTCACTTCTTATTTTGGAATCACCAGTTTTTGGATTTTATTTTTCATTCAAAATGGTCTTTCCTTACTTCAAATTGGTCTACTAGAAAGTATCTTTCACGGTACAAGTCTCTTGTGTGAAATCCCGTCTGGTATGTTGGCCGACTCGATTCAGCTACAAGACTAATCTCTATTTGGCTCGCTTGGCCAGTATTGTATCCTCTATCTTGATTTTGTTTGGTCAGGGGAATTTTTGGATTTATGCTCTTGCCATGATGATCAGTGCTTGGTCTTACAATTTTGACTCAGAACTAGCACTCGCTCTTATATGATTCAGTAGTTGAAGCAGGCCAAAAGGACCGTTATCTTCAGATTTCTAGCTTTTTGTCTGGTGGCAGAAGTGACTCGAACCCTAGGGTACAGTTAGTGGCAGGATTCTTTTATTCACGGAGCCTTGGATTGGACCTATCTAATTGCTATTGGATTATCTTTTCTTTCTATAATCTTGATTTATTTGATGAAAGAACCAATGGCTAAGAGAAAAAATGAAGCCTTAACCTTTAAAACGATTGTCCTGCAAGTTCGAAAAGAATGGCATGAAAAACCAGTACTCTTTTATTGGATGATGACTTATCAGCTAGTCGGAACACTCATGTGCATGTTTTACTTTTACTATCAGCAGAAAATAAGTGACTTAGCAGGATGGCAGGTTTCACTGGTCATGCTGATTGGTAGTAGCTTAAATCTTATAGCAGTTTATGTAGCTAGTCAAATCGGTAAAAAATGGAATAGCAATCGAGTTTTTCCGACTCTTGTTGCACTAACGGGCTTGGCCTTGTTGTTGGTGTTTTCAGGAACCCCCTTTGCTTTTCTTCTTGTATATCTTTTAACTGATACACTTTATGCAGTTTATCAGCCGATCTATTTCAATGACTTACAAGGCTATTTACCGTCCAGTGTAAGAGCAACTATGCTTAGTATCAATTCTATGCTCTTTAGTTTATCTATGATTGTCATTTTCCCACTGACAGGTTGGTTGATTGATCGTTGGGGTCTTGTAGCTGTCTTTTTAGTGCTAGGCCTTATCTTACTATTAACCTATCCTATCTTAAGAATTGGTCTAAAAAGGATGGGCAAGCTATTAAATCAGGGCTTAAAAACTGAATAAAGCACGAAACCCTATTTGCCCAAAGTAGCATCCTATGGTACAATAACAAGAAGAAAAGGAGAAGAGCATGATTGATGTAGAAGAAATTCTAAGTAAGATGAATCCCAATCAAAAGATCAACTATGACCGTGTCATGCAAAAGATGGTTCAAGTTTGGGAAAAAAATGAAGAAAGACCAACTATTCTCATGCACGTCTGTTGTGCTCCATGTAGCACCTACACTCTAGAGTATTTGACCAAGTATGCGATGTGACCATCTATTTTGCAAATTCAAATATCCATCCAAAAGCTGAGTATCACAAGCGTGCCTATGTGACCAAGAAGTTTGTCAGTGATTTCAATGAACGAACTGGAAATAAGGTCCAATACCTAGAAGCTCCCTATGAACCAAATGAATACCGTAAACTGGTTCGAGGTTTGGAAGAAGAACCTGAAGGTGGGGACCGTTGCAAGGTTTGTTTTGACTATCGTCTGGATAAGACAGCCCAGGTGGCTATGGACTTAGGATTTGATTACTTTGGATCAGCTCTTACCATCAGCCCTCACAAAAATTCACAAACCATCAATAGTATTGGGATTGATGTGCAGAAAATCTACACCACTCACTATCTTCCGAGTGATTTTAAGAAAAATCAAGGCTACAAACGCTCTGTAGAAATGTGTGAAGAGTACGACATTTATCGCCAATGTTACTGTGGCTGTGTCTATGCAGCTCAAGCTCAAAATATTGACTTGGTACAGGTCAAGAAGGATGCAACAGCCTTTATGGTAGATAAGGATATCGAAAAAGACTATTCGCATATCAAATTTACTGTTACGAAGTTAGATATTTAAAGGAAAACCTGCCTCAAGGCAGGTTTTTTCTTTATAAAAACGAGGTCAGGATTTTGTTCCTGACCTCTGACAACTTTACCGATTCTTTAGTTCTACGTAGCGTTTGTACCAAATGTTGACATAGGCTTCTGAGAAGGGGCCTCGTTCATTGTTGATCCAGTCAACAAGAATTTTAACATGCTCTTTCAAAAATATAATCTAAATCATCAGGATAATTCATCTTACGCTTGTGACGTTCATACTCTTCGACGTCCAAGAGGCGTTTCTCACCATCTGTAAAAACTTTAACATCTAAATCATAGTCGATGTATTTTAAAGCTTCTTCGTCTAGATAATAAGGGCTAGCCATGTTGCAGTAGTGGAAATCCCATTATCACGAATCATGGCGATGATATTAAACCAATATTTTTGTGAAAGTAAACAATAGCCGGTTCTCGAGTCACCCAACGACGACCGTCACTTTCGGTAACAAGTGTGTGGTCGTTGACGCCGATAATAGCGTTCTCTGTTGTTTTTAGTACCATGGTGTCTCGCCAAGTACGGTGAAGACTCCCATCATGCTTATAACTTTGAATTGTAATAAAGTCGCCTTCTTTTGGAAGTTTCATAACTAACCAACTTTCTACAATTTATAAGTTTATCGTTTACTATTGTATCACATTTTTGTTTAAAGTTCTTAGTTTTTCATGAAAAAATTAAAGATATTCTCTGAGAGCGCTGGCTATATCCGAAAAATCATAACCTTTTCTTGCCAAAACTTGTGTCAAACGTTGCTTCAGTTCGTATCCTTCATACTTTCGTGAATATTTTCGATATTGCTTATCCAACTCTTTAAAGATTAGTTCCTGAACAGTTTCCTCTTCTACCTGACTATCCAGTTGGTCAAAGGCTGTTTTGGCTTCTGAGTACGAAAATCCTTTATTGGTTAGGCTTTGGATGATCTTATCTTGTAGAGCGCGGGCAGGTAATTTACCCTGATATTTTTTCAGTAGTTTTTCGGCTGTACGCTCTGCCACTTCCGCCATATCAAATTCTTGTAAGACTTCTTGGATGATGGATTTGGCAACTCCCTTTTGAGAAATCTTCTGCATGAGCATGTAGCTTCCCTTGTCACCAGATAGCTGATTGGAGTTGATGATAGCATAGGCATACTGACGGTCGTTAATCCAATTATCTTCTTTGAGGGCTTGAATAACTTGAGGAATAATTTTCTCATCGATCTCATGTTTCACTAAATAGTCTCTGACCTCTTTTTCAGTGCGAGCTTTAAAGGATAAGTGGTAGAGCGCCAAGTTTTTCCGTAGGGAAAAATTGTGCAAAGGTCTGAATTTCTGCAAACTCTTGGGGACTAATTTCCTTATCTTTGGTCAGCATAAAACGAACAATGGTATCCTCTGTAATGTAGCAGGTTTGGTCCTTATCAAGTTCTAGCAAATAAAGACTTTTTTTCTTTTCTAGTTTTGTGATTTTCATGGTTTTCTTTTTATCCAAATGCTTCAAAAGGCAACGAGCCAGAAGTTTATTGCTATCGACCTGATCTCTTCCATAATAGTCAAGAAATAGTTCAGCGTATTTAGGGTCATGTAGGTTATAGTTGAGGGACCAAACTGCCCAAAAGAGATCGATATGCTGTCACTGAAATCAGCTAAACCAAGATCAATAAAGCAAGAAAAGTGGTCAGCATCTTTTAGAATAAAGTTTGGTAGACAGGCATCCCCGTGAATAAAGGCATCTGTTTCTAAAAGGTGCCCTTGTTCTTGGATGAGTTGGAAGGCCTCTTCGCGACCGTTAATCTGGAATTGAGGCAAGAGGGCCTTGGCATAGAACTCACCTTTTTCATAGTTTTTCAAGGCTCTTTCTTTATAGGCCTTTAAATGATTTTCTGATGGAAAATTTTTCGGATTTAAGCTATGAAGCTTTTTAAGAGCCTCTGCCATGGTTCGGCAGATTTTTTCTGGTTGGTCTAAAAAAGCGAGAGCATCATGACCAATAGCCTCTTTCGTCAGAAGGTAGTCTTTATTCGTAGATAGATAGTCGATAACAGGAGTTCCTATTCCCTCTTGTTCAAACCAACTCGCAATGCTAGCTTCTCGCTCTAATCTTCCCTTTTGATCTATTTTCAAGTAGTAACCTGAATCAAGATAGAGAACCCTTGCGCCTGAATGAGAAGAGTTGTCAGAAAGAGTTGCTCCCTCTATATAAGTTCGTAATTGCTCAGGAAAATCCAATGGGGAAAAATGAGATGTCTTTGTATTCATGGTTTTATTGTAACATATTCTTAACCATTGAGAAACTACGTGGTATAATAGACTTATGAGTCTTAAAGTCAAACAAAAAATTCCATTAAAAATCAAGCGCATGGGGATTAACGGGGAAGGTATCGGATTTTACCAGAAAAAACACTCGTTTTTGTCCCAGGCGCCCTCAAAGGGTGAAGATATCTATTGTCAGGTGACTTCTGTTAAGCGTAACTATGTCGAGGCTAAACTGCTTGAGGTCAATAAAAAATCTAAGTTTCGAGTGGTTCCAGACTGTACCATTTATAATGAGTGTGGTGGTTGTCAAATCATGCATCTACATTATGATAAGCAGCTGGAGTTTAAGACGGACCTCCTCCATCAAGCTCTGAAGAAATTTGCCCCTGCTGGCTATGAAAACTTTGAGATTAGACCAACAATTGGCATGCAAAAACCAAAGTATTATCGGGCTAAACTGCAATTCCAAACTCGAAAGTTTAAAGGTCAAGTCAAGGCAGGATTATATGCTCAAAATTCGCATTATTTGGTCGAGTTAAAAGACTGCCTTGTCCAAGACAAGGAAACGCAATCTATTGCCAATCGCATTGCTGAACTCTTGACCTACCATCAAATTCGATTACAGATGAACGGAAAATCCTTTGGGGTTCGGACAATCATGGTTCGTCGAGCACGGAAAACTGGGCAAGTCCAGATTATCATTGTCGCCAATCGCCAATTGAATTTGACTCAATTTGTGAAAGATTTAGTCAAGGATTATCCTGAAGTAGTGACCGTCGCAGTCAATACCAATACTGCTAAAACTAGTGAGATTTATGGGGATAAGACAGAGATTATTTGGGGGCAGGATAGTATTCGCGAAGGTGTATTAGACTATGAGTTTTCTCTTTCACCTCGAGCTTTCTATCAGCTCAATCCTGAACAGACTGAGATTCTCTACAGTGAAGCTGTTAAAGCCTTGGATGTGACTGAGGATGACCACCTGATTGATGCTTACTGTGGTGTTGGGACTATTGGTTTTGCCTTTGCTAAAAAAGTTAAAAGTTTGAGAGGGATGGATATTATTCCAGAAGCCATTGAGGATGCCAAAGTAAATGCCCAGCGTATGGGTTATACCAATACCCACTATGAAGCAGGAACTGCCGAAGAAATCATCCCTCGTTGGTACAAGGAAGGCTATCGTGCAGATGCTTTGATAGTAGATCCGCCGCGTACTGGTTTAGATGATAAGCTCTTGGATACCATCGTCAAATACGCTCCTGAAAAGATGGTCTATGTATCCTGCAATGTATCAACCTTGGCGCGTGATTTAGTCCGTTTGGTAGAGGTTTATGACCTGCACTATATCCAGTCCGTTGATATGTTTCCTCACATCGGCTAGAACAGAAGCAGTGGTCAAGTTAACGAGGCAACAGGCTGAATGGGATAACAACTGGA